>Ga0247734_1000649_pt1 | contig 29289 bp, 30 predicted proteins | sample UWRJL103311B2_FD_180933 | JGI IMG/M metagenome (GOLD analysis project Ga0247734, IMG submission 180933) | Plant litter microbial communities from Arlington Agricultural Research Station in Wisconsin, United States - UWRJ-L103-311B-2 | ecosystem: Environmental > Terrestrial > Plant litter >...
ATCGAAGAAGAGGCAGACTTTCTGATCGGATCGTGATAACGACAGGTTTTTCTGGGGAGAATGCCGGTTGGGTATCCTTCATCCATTGGTCAAACTTCGGTCTCCACGTTTCCATATTTGCAATAACGCTCTCGGCCATAGGGTGGAAATGCATGTCGGGGAGTCCTTCAGGGGTAAGTTGGGATTCAGGGGGTGAGTCGATGCCATGAATATCAGGGTGGGAATCTCGTAGTTCTTCTCGGGTTAGGTACAGGTGGATTTGTGGGCAGGCAGCGCCGAATGAACGGATGAAGTGCTGTAGGTCAAAGAGGTAATCAAAGTTTGTTGTGACGCCGTGGTTGGAGAGGTCGGTGATATCATCAGCATTGCGAATAGTAATCCTAGATTTGATCAGCATTTGGTTCTCCAGTTACTTGCAAGTAGTTGCATGCATGCAAGTCGTTCGCAAATTTGGAATGTGTCTCTTACACTGGAAGAACAAATCCTGTCGCTTCTTGGTGTTAGTGGTGACAATCCACAATACATTGGCAAGAACAACTTACCACCTGCTTCCAAACTAAAGCGCAAACAATTCAACATCATATTCTTGATATTTCCAAACCCTCCAATTGGCGGGTTGCATTGTATAACCAACCCAGGCTGGAACTTTCTCTTCTTGCTGGCGCACATTTCCCGTAACGGTTTTGAATTGTATGGCCCATCGATTTCGTTTTTTATGAATTGCTCCACAAACCTCTCCTTGCGCCCCTCCACACTGTATACATGTTTGTATTCCGGCACATCCACTGTTACATCATGAGTCCACAAATATGTCGATGTGGCCAAAATCAGGATGGTGGGGAGGAGGAACTTGAGGTAGTAGAAGACAGGTCGGCCTATGCTGGCGCGAGCCTTGAGGGACGAGAATTCAAAGCGATCGATGGCCATAATGCCCTGCCGGAGGATGACCACCGCGCAAAAAACAATTGCAAGAAATGAAAAATTGAAAGAAGAAGTGAAGGTGGTGGTGGTGTGGGACATGGGGAAAGCGATAATAAGAGCTACTCCGTAGATTGATTTCCATTGCCAAGAATCACAAATGCGCCGAGCGCCTCTAATTAGGATCGAGACATGATCTCCCTCAATTTCAACCGGTAGCACATGAGGCACACCAATGAAACTCCATTTATTTATCGCCGCATTTGCTGCAAAGGTGGATTGGCGGGATCGAGTAGGTTGTCAGGTCGTTTGTAAGAGGGAAAGGCCGGATATCCGAAAGGCTAGAGCGAATCCAACACTTCGAAATACGGTATCCCGGCATAGTTTGGGTTAGCACTTGGCAGTAGTGGGATGGATTATATCCTCATTTGAACAAAGTGGATTAAGCCGGAATGCCTTGTCTTCTGGCAGATGGGCAATAGGTAAAAGGCACTGAAGGAGGATTTGGTTGGAACAGCTACTGCTGGATGGGGCTTATGTTTTGAGTTCCAAGTTTCATCACGTTGGTTGTGTTGTTTTGACATATCTCGCATAAACCACAGGCTTGGGAACGGAATGCGCCAAGCACTTCTCGGGTGTCGGCAAGTAGGGTCAGAATATATATAGTAATATCGTCAATGAAAACAAACTCTGCGCTGAGATACAAGAGCTGCAAGACATTATAGTAATGGGCGGTGATGGGTGGAATAGGGGTGAAGCTATGTGCCTCGAGGGAGATTTAGATATGCGATGAGGGACCGAGACAACATCAACACGAATTACCTAGCTGGTTCCCAGCATGCATACAAGTCAATAACAATTCACTCATTCCCTTCCCAAGGAAAGATGCCAATTCTGGCGAACTGAAGTCTCTAAAAAAGAGTAGTGACTTCTCATTTCGGAAGCGAACCCCTGGGAATAAACAATTTCGGCTCGGCTAACCTCGCTTGCCATCCAAATATGATTTGTTTGGAAAAGAGATTGGTGCAATGCGACCCGATTGAGCATGATCTATCTCGATGATTACCACTGTATCTAGGCCCATCACGCCTCCGCAACCTCCAGACGCTGTATCTTGCCCATCACATTCGAAAAGAAGCTAATAGTCGTTAAAGACTTATCTCGCGATGTCAGAATCCAGGCATGAGACAGCTTCAAAAAATGTATCGCATACCACATCTTCTCTGGTCGCTCGGAGAACCAAGTTCCTATCATCTGACAGCATATCATCGCTCCTGGGAACGGTTTCCAAAGATTATGTGCTTTCAGTCCATACCCTGTACTTTTCAAGAATTTCTGGAGCTTTGGTGTTAAGTGAGATGGCTGTATGTTGTTGGTCATCTCTGGTCCAAGAAGATATGTTGCTAGTATGAAAATACAAAGACGGATTGCCGATGCTCGTACATTCTCACAGCCCTTTGATGCGACTGGGTTCTCTTCGATCATTATCCCTTGCTGTAGATCACACCACTGAGTATAGATATAATCATACACTGATTGGGGTGTTTGGACTTCGCTATATTCACCACCCACCCACAGCATGAAGTATAGCTCTTTGAGCAGCGTGAGAAGTAAAGCATTTTCTTCCAAAGTATAGTCGCATCCAAGGGTGAATATATCTATGTCAAGCGGTAATGAGAAACCTATTTTATGATCTCTCCCGCCACCTAAATTGAAGAACAGTGAGTACGTATGATCTAATAGGAAGAAACCTCCTTCTAGGATGTTCCAAATTATCTCCTCAGTTTGCGGATAGGGCTGAGTCATTATGCTTTTTGAAAACCTACGCAGGGCTGTATAATTCCCTACAGCACCATTTAGAATCTGCTCCTTGTCAGCAAGATCACCAGACACTCGGGTAGACTCGGACAGGGGCCATAAATACCTCGAAAGCAAGCAAAGATTGAATTGCCCCAAGCGTCGAGGGTTTATGGTCTTCGAAATTATGTCTCAGTGCGTCTTCTAGAAGTCGGACAGTAATATGACGTTGATGAATAGTCCATCGACTTAGTTCTCCGTATTCCTGTAGATCATCCCAACCAGATGCGATGAGTAGTTTTCCGCTTGTAAAATGAGGATCATATATGGTCCATTGCATTATCTGAGTTTGATATTGATCATCCTTATCGTCTGTGCGAATATGTGTTTCAATGACTGGAACGGTCAGCAGGGTAAAGACCGATAGAATCCAGCCATGACATGTGCAGCATTATGACCAATCAGGGTTTAACAGAGATCAAAGAGGAGCTTAGGAAAATACTCACACCTCTGCACCCTCTGAGTAGACTCCGAAATAAGACCTTCCCCTTTCAGAACATGTCTAAAAGGAGCCGTTGTACAAAATACCCTATTTGCTAGTGCCCTCTCAACCAAACGCTCCCTGCAAGGCACCTCATAAGCACATTTCGCTTTTTCAGCCGCCAAAACTTCCATTTGTTTCTTCAATTTCTGTTTGAAATATCCCTTTTTGATATGTGACCTCACCTTACTAATCCGTTCCCTCTTTCCCTTTTCCGGAGGTCCCGACATTATGATAAACGCATCATCTCCTATGCGCTTCATGATGAAGATGTGTCTTATACAGAAAGATAAACAGGGTGAGAAAAGATGTTGACAGAGGCTCTTTGTTTCTTGGATTTGAACCCACCAAACCTGCTGAAGATGATCACGTACTCACGGGTCTTACGGTAAGGCGCAGAATGACTAGTACAAATTCCTATTTAAGCTTAGTGGGGGATCGCTTAGCCCCTGAGATCCACCTTCCAAACTACCTCGGTGCTCTCCGGTCGGCGGTAAACTTAAACTTTAAACTGGGATTCTTTATATGTACCTAAGCGTTGTCTTAACTTTCAATGAAAGAAGTCAGAAAGGCTTAAATTTCTCCCAAATCTTCGTCTCCAAACCCTAAGAAAAGTCGCTTCTACATCAATTTCAAAATAAAAATAAAAATGGCACCATATCTAAACGACAACGCGGTTTGGTTTGGTTAGCATTCATAACCTTTCTTCAAACAAACAGAATATACAACTGATAAACCCCAGTAACCGGATGCTCCAACGGTCTCGGAAAAGCACTTGCTCTCCACGTCTACAACCAGGGGCACAATATAGTCGCCACATCCCGTTCGCTCACTTCCCTGGGATACCTTCCAACCAGTCCCAAGGTCTTAAAACTAACTCTAGACGTAACATCCCAAGCATCCATCACGTCCGCAATTGATACGGCAGTCGCACAATATGGACGGATAGATGTAGTGATCAACAACGCTGGCTATGGCTCGTTAGGTGAAGCGGAGAGTTTTCCGGAAGAAGATGCACGAGCACAATTCGAGACGAATTTCTGGGGTCCGATGAGGATTACGAAAGATTGCTTGAGGGTGTTTAGGGATTGTAACGCTCCAGGAACCGGGGGAACTGTGGTGCAGGTTAGTTCCCTTGGGGGTTATTTGGGTTATCAGGGAACCTCTATCTACAATGCCACGTACGTTGCTGTGCACCTAGCACCATTATTCTCTCATTTTCCAAAAAGATGTCTCACTCATTTCATATTTTAATATTCTAGTAAATTTGCTCTTGAAGGCTACACTAAAGCTATAGCTAAAGAGGTAAAGCCTGAGTGGAATATTAACTTTCTCATCCTCTCGCCAGGAGGCATTAACACAGAGTTCGCCAGTAATGTACTATACCCACCTCGTCACCCAGCATATGCCGAAGAGTCCGGTTCTTCAATCGATGTTATGGTTAAGTATATGTCCGATCCTGAAGCTGTGAAAACTTGGGCAATCCCGGAGAAATGTGCCGAGGTTCTATTTAGTGCCGTGGTTGGGCAGAATGAAAGACCCTTGCCAAAGAGACTCAATATGGGACAAGAGGCGCTTCCAATGATGAGGGCTGATGTCAAAGATTATTTGAAGGAGATGGAAGATTGGGAGAAAGAGACCGTGAAAGTTGCTCCTGATGGAAAGAGTTAGGAAAATGTCAAATAGTGAGATGAATTATGGTGCATAAAATACCCCCATGCTTCAAGGTAAACCCAAATCACAGCATATTTAAAGGGCTCCTAAGGCTAACAAGTAAGTCATATTAGACAAAATTAGTCATCCTTTCTACTCGTGATGATAAGAAGTCGAAGGAGCCAATATCTTCCAGTAAAACCAGTATACTCGTGAATTTATTTGATTTGTCGCAGAAATTAATCCAACATTTATGCGCATTTCCACGTAGTTTATTATTAAGAAACCTATTCTTGTTGTCAATGTTACCTAAATATCAAGATCTTTCCGACTGCCATAGTTTTTTCAGACCAATAAATTATTTTCAGGCAAAAGTATGTAAGTTTTCTAATGACAAGCAAACCTTGAAACCAGAAATGATCGCTAGTTATAATGTAGAATCATATATCTATTACGAATTTTCAAATGGTTGGTTGTATTGAGGTTGTATTACTTTTCGCAGGTATGGAGTGTGGTCGAAAGATTGTGAAGGAGATACTGGTATAGCGGGCATGTCAAAAGTCAAGTTCATTTGAGTTGAATGCATGTTGAAGGTCTACGGCTCCGACTACACGTGATGTAACAGTAATGAATTACGCGAATTTGGCTCGTCTGTATCTAACAAATAGCCGGCATGTGAAGAGGTTGTTGTGATAGGTTTTTGCTGACTATACATCTCCAACATTCCTGGAAGGCGCAGCATTAGCAACGTATGGGAGGCACATTATCAACAAAAGGGCTGTCTCCAGCTTGTCTTGAAACCCTGTCGTTACATATCCAATGGCTGTAGGTACATTTCTCTTCGGTACATTCACTGCGGTGTGAATTGATAATTGTTATATCGAATGCATATTTGTTGGATTTTCACACTGGCTACACCAATTATGTCCAAAATAATAAAAAGCTCATGCAACCATGGGTTCCAGATGAGCATCTAACACTATCTATATGTTGGTTTCATTTTTACTTGCCACTTGAATTGGCTGATGCCAAAAACCAACATTATTAGTGATCCTGGTTGGCAAGCGACATGACAATTCCTAGCATTTAGCCGGTTGCAAACCCTCGAAGCTGCGCGTCAAACTTATTTCCCAGAATCATTATGCCCCATTTTCAAATATTGGGACTGCACACTAAAACTGATTCTTAACAAACAAATCTTGATATTTTCCCTGATAAATTTTAATCAGATATCCCGTTGTCTCTCGAAACTTCAAAACACAGTTTCCAACTTATCTTGAGCGGTTGAAAAAATGGCTACGATTATTTACGATGAAGGTCACGAAGGCCGAAAGCGTCCACATGCGATTCATAGCACCAAGCAGCTGCTGAACAACGTCCTTGATGGAACAGCAAGCACTCTTCCTGCTAAGCTTTATGCCGAGTTTCCCAAATCCCCATTCAATTATGATTTGGGTGTTTACAAAGTGACCCACGGCGATTTGGCAAATGCTGTTAATGGAGCTGCATGGTGGTTGACGACAACGCTTGGGCCAGGCAAAAACTTCCAAACTCTGTGCTATATGGGGTGGAATGATGTTCGGTACGCAGTGTTTATTCTGGGTGCTGTCAAGGCTGGATACAAGGTTGGTCTGACTCCATTCTGCTTGTTCGAACTTAACTAACACAACCAAACCATCTAGATATTTTTAAACTCCCCAGGAAACAGTCTAGAAGGAACAAAAAGCCTATTCGAGGCATTTGACTGTAATATACTCCTCGCTCCAGAACCACAACCGCCATATGTAGCACCAGTTTTAAATTCCACCAAAGTACGACTGTGTACGGTTCCATCTATTGATTTCTTCCTTCATCAAAATCACAATCATTTTCCCTTTGACAAAACGTTCGAAAAAGCTAGACACGAACCTTTGGTAGCTCTTCATACATCTGGTACTACCGGGATTCCCAAACCTGTCGTCTACACACATGACTACGCTGCATCGCTCGCGAAGATGCTGCAATTAGCTCCACCAGAAGGCCACGAATCTTTTGAGAAAATCTGTCAGGGTGGCAGAGTATATTCTGTTGCCCCACCTTTCCATGTGAGTTGTTTGGTACCTGGAGTTGAAATGTATATTACCTGGACTGATGAATAATTTAAGTGCACCGGATGTTTTCTGCTAATAGAGGCTATCTCAAACCAAACTGCCTACATCTACCCTCCACCATCAGTATTTCCTTCTGCGTCCCTCATTCTGGAAGCCTCAAAGCATACAGTCGCAGATGGCATTCTAGGTGGACCTCCGATCGTGGCGGACCTAGCTAACAACCCCAATATTTTGGAATCGATGTCTAAAAAGATTCGAGGCGTCGCGTACGGGGAGGAGACATAGCACAGCATTTTGGAGATGTTGTGGCATCCAAAACTATGCTGTACACAACCATTGGATCCACAGAGACTGGACCGTACCCGATGATCCGCCGTAAAGGATCCTGGGTACCTGAGGATTGGAAATATTTTCAGGTGCATCCGACTGCTGGTCTTGAATTTCGCCATGTCAATGAAAACTTATACGAGATATACATCGTGAAGAATCAAAAAGAGGAGGAGGAACAGCCGGTGTTCAAGCTCTTTCCTGACTTGAAGGAGTATGCTACGAACGAACTCTGCTCTAGGCATCCCAGTAAGCCTGATCTTTGGACCTACGAGGGGCGAACTGATGACATGATTAATTTGTCAACGACGATGATGGCAAACCCCTTTTGTAGTAGGTTTTTCCCTCTCAAACCCGCTAAACCCCAAGTTTCAACGTTGTTAAGAGTATAAGATGCTTGCTGCTCAAGGAAGTTCAAAGAGTATTTACATGGCTAATTAATCTTGGTTAGTGGAATACGATTTGGTTAAGCACCCTGATGTCCGCACGGTCGTGATGCTTCCTGTCCAAAAGATTGGCCTGGAGAGATACGCCCTTCGAACTTGTCTATTAATTGAGCCTTGTACAAAACTCAACCCCGGCACGGAAGAAGGATTCCTTGAGAATATATGGCCTCTAATAGAGGATTCGAACAAGAACTATAGAGTAGAAGCCCGCATTCACAAGTCGCATGTTATATTCGTTGAAAAGCTTCCCATGACCGCTAAGGGGACTGTAGCGAGGTCTCCAGCGTCAAGTGAATTTGCAAGGGAGATTGAGGCGCTCGAGAAGGCATGAGCCAAGAGCTAGTGTTTCCATAAGCCCGTAAAACCGTTCTCATTGCTGATTACTGATGCTTCCATAACTCATTCCAATTATTCTGTTCAAAATGAAGAGTCTCAAGCCATAAATGAACGTAATCTATAATAACTCTAGTCCACTCTAGTCCAGAGCCAACACAATTGTTAAAAAGGCAAGCATTGTATAGTTCATGTAAATCTAGCGAGTATCAAAGCTAAACCTGAAGTCCTACCAAAGTCAGTTTCTACTTTCGTACCGTACAAAGCAGCAAACAAAAGTGCGTAAGTACGAAACAGAAGTCCACTTGATAAGGCTGGGACAGGCAAGAACCAGGTGACGACCTGCGTGTCGGTGTGGACTGACAGCCATAATGGATCCCTGGATATTTGTTGGAAATCCGAGGCTGGTCGTAGGAGCCGGATAAAATGGTTTCTCGGTTGGTTTGCTGCACTTTAGCGGTTCTGTTGGTATCATCAAAGCCAATGGCTCTCATTGAGTCTCACACCGTACCTCTTACGTGTCAGAAATTTTGTTGACTCAAAAAGGAATAGAAAAACTTTTCGTGTAGCCCCGAAATTTACAATACAAAGTAAAAACAAATTTCATGGAGGTAATGGCATCGAAGCCAGAGCATGAAGCAGATTTGGAGCTGAAGAAGGTTGGAGAAAAAGAAGTTTATGAAAATTCTGCGGCGGAGAACAATGAAGGCTCTGGACATCAAGATCAAGAACTGACAAATTACATTCAAGGATGGCCATTGCACTTTGTTACCGCCTCGTAAGTGTCGCAATCGCAAGTTTTTGACGCCACTTCAAACTAACATGATATTCTCAGTCTCATGCTAGCTAATTTCCTGCCAAATGTGGAAGCAACGATCACAGCTACATCACTAGTTTCTATCACCAATGAGCTGCACGGGTTTGAGAAGAGTAGTTGGATCATTACATCGTACATGCTCACCTATACAGGTCCATGATCCGTCACCATGCTTCTAGATCATAGCTAACGTAGCTCTAGCTTTCCTCATAATATGGGCAAAGCTTAGTGACATATTTGGGAGGAAGCAGCTTCTAATCACAGCCTTATTCTTGTTTGTGGCATTCTCTGGTGGTTGTGCAGCTGCTCAGGAAATGACCCAGCTGTGAGTGACTGATGCATGCATAATCAAGCCTTTTGGGCTAATAAATGTAGAATTATCCTCCGCGCTTTCCAAGGAATAGGAGCAGCTGGAACGTACTCTTTATGTAATGTCATCTACTTTGAAATCATTCCCCAGGAGAAATACGCGGTTTACAGTGCAGTACTCGCAGCTATTTTGGGCGGTGGTTTGGTCCTCGGCCCTGTACTTGGTGGTGTAATCAACAACTACACCACTTGGAGATGGATTTTCCTGTTCAAGTATACGTTCAGCTCTTTTTATTTCCCGGGTAATTAGGGCTAACAATAAAATCAGCGTGATCGTAGGTGTTGTGACCATTGGACTTGTAATTATCACCCTGCCCAATAACTTTCCGCATCATTATCTCCCAGAATCCGCCTATAAACCGAAGACATTTCGCGAAAACTTCTCAAAGGGTCAGCTTAAGAGAGTAGACTTTGTAGGCACGACGTTACTCCTGGCAGCGACACTGCTAATGATTGCGGTACTGGAGGAGACAAGCACAATGTACCCCTGGCGATCACCCTTCGCGATCGTAGTTATGATATTTGCAATCTTGTCCTGGATATTGTTCTTGTTATGGTCTTGGAGAATCACAACAGTAAATGGACCCTGTGAGCCGGTGTTTCCATGGAGATTTGTGCAGAGTCCACTGTGTATGGGTTTATTGATGTGAGTAAAACTCGCCAACTCTCAACATTATGGAGGCTAATATGTTGAAAGCTGCGTGTTCCTAAGCGGTGCTCCACTGACGGTAGCAATTGTTCAAATACCCCTTCGCTTCCAAATTGTTAATGGCATGGAGACACTTCGAGCTAGTGTACGACTATTGCCATTTATAGTGATTGTCCCATTCGGTTCAGTGGTCACTGCAGCTGCTTCAGGGAGGAAGATTCCCTTGGTTTACCTCTTTATAGGAGGATCTCTTCTTCAAGTAGTTGGCTTTAGCCTGCTAAGCACGTTGCCTATTGATGGCAATGTTGACACAGCACAATATGGGTACCAAATTATAGCAGGCTTTGCCGTTGGCAGCTGTATTGCTAGCATGACACTTATGGCACCTCTCGCTGTAGAAAAGGGGGACAAATGTGAGTTTCCCTCTCTTATAGGAAAATGCATGATATTGACAGTGTATAGCTGTGATCGTAGGAGCAATGCTACAATTCCGCTTGATGGGTGGTGCGATCGGACTCGCCGTTGTGACCACGGTGCTAAACGGCTTTATCAAATCACATCTCCAGAATGATTTATCGCCACAACAAGTCCATGATTTGCTGGCTTCAGCAAGCACCCTGGAAACTTTACTTCCAATTCTAGTCGAAACAGTGAAGAGGACGTTCGCGCAAGGCTTCAACTTGCAAATGCGAATCATGATAGGGACATCAGTTGCACAGGTTCCGCTGGCGTTTCTGATGTGGAGGAAGAGGCAAATTGTATCATGAGCTTGATTTTGGATAATGTTCATATGAAACAACTACCTATCATTCATCTTGTAATGTACTCAGTCAAGGGAGAAACTGGCGGTGCTACGAACTCAGCACCACACACACCTCTGAAAACACAGAACGTAACCACAGAACATAGTTGAAACGATAGCCAGTTCTTCTAGCCCACTTCATCACCAACTGCAAGCCGTAGGAGTCACAGGTAGATTATACAACGAGTGAACTTCCTCCATTATGGGCTTGTGAAATAGTGAATCGATGGATGGCTGGCCGAGAAAACTGAATGAAAGGGCTCGGCGGCGGGGGAAGATGGGGCCTAGCAAGGAGGAAAACCTTCTTCATCATATTAGTGAAGCAGTGAACTTGGAAAATTAGGACATGATTTTTGGAGAAAATGAAGGGGGAGGAGTTGGGTAAAAGCGCGACCAAGATATGGTAATGGGGGAAGCGCGGATGAGAAAACTTCAAAGGCTTCGACCTCCGAAAGTGAGAACAGTAATAGAAAAACTAAGATTATATTTCTCGCTGAGGGGGAGAACACGTGAAGACAATATTCGTGAGAAAGAAGAACAAGTCTATTGTAATATCTGTCTGTCTGTGTATCGTGCCGGTGTAAACTCTAGCGCTAGAAAACTGCGGTCTTCAAAATTCAAATGCAAGCTCACTACTTTTCCTTCCCACATTATTCCATGCTTGCGATCTATCCATGTGCTTCTCCTATGCGTATTATCACCCGTGCCTGTGCTGTCCCTAGTACAATTTTATAGTGAATGTTGCTCCTGAATGAAAACAAACATGTAGCACCTTTGTACCTGTACAATTCAATCGAGTAGAACCACCAAGACCATATCGCCCGTTATATTGAATTTCACGTGTACTGTCATATCTCATGCGGCCAGTCCATCGCTGAACATGGGCCCAAACCCATTCGACTCCAGGAGACTCGAGCTCGCCACATAACTGAACCCACCAAAGGGATTCTCGGCATTGCCAGGCGCAGCCGAACTCCAAGGACTCTTTGTGCTAGTCAACACAGGACTAAGTGCCAGATCTGTGAAATCTAAGCTAAAGTTCTCTGCCAACTCGGGATCGGTGATAAGTGGCTGAATTGGTGGTTCAACTTCTCGTTTGGCGAGGAGCTTCCAGTCGATTTTGCGGAAGAAGCGATGCTTCTTGATCGATTGGAGATCTTTTGGCATGTTGGCTCCGAGACGCTTCTTAGGATCTTTTCGCAAGAATTTCGTGAGAAGGTCTTTGGCGTCGGGGCCGAGGAAGTATGGCATGACTAATTTTTGCTTGACGATTTTCTCTTGGATCTTTGAGTGGTTGCCGCCTTGAAAGGGAGGACTTCCTGTCAGCAGATCGAAACCTAGAGCACCAAAAGACCACCAATCTACGGCCATCCCGTATTTGTGACCTTGGATAACTTCAGGAGCCATATATTCAACTGTGCCGAGCATCGAATTGCATTTGTCGTTCTCGTCGACAGCAACTTTGGAGAGACCAAAATCGGTAAGTAGGAGATGTCCCTCGGAGTCCAGGAGGCAGTTTTCGGGCTTGAGATCGCGGTATACGACTCCAAGATTTCGATGAAGATGCTCTAGTGCAAGAACCATTTCTGCCATATAAAACGACGCGACTTCCTCCGTGAACATCCTCTCTTGTGCTAAGTGCGTGAACAATTCTCCCCCTTGTGCATACTCAAGAATAAGATAGAGCTTCTCGTGGTCCTGGAAGGCGTAAAATAGCTTTACTACAAACGGATGTCGATTGACGCTCTCGAGAATTGTACGTTCGGTCTTCGTCTGCTCCACGAGCCGTTTGTGAACTGTAAGAGATGCCTTCTTGAACTGTTTCTGCGCAAAAAGTCGGCCAGTTGTCTGCTGCTTCACCAAAAGCACTGTGCCAAATGTGCCCTTTCCAAGACACCGCAAAGGTTCGAAATCTTCAGCCGTCATCTTCCGCGCAATCGTATCCTGTACCAATCCACCCTCAATAGCTCCAAAAATTGGTTTCTCGCGCACGCTCTCGCTGATAAAGTCATGTTCTAGTGGGATGTCATAGCTGGTTATATCAGACCCTTCGTCGTCGCTGAACTCGGACGTCCCTGTGCTACTTTGAGGATGCGACCGGAGTTGACTTCTGCTGCGTACCATAGTGCTGGTCCGCGAGCTACTCTCCAAGGTCAAAGTATCCAACTGCAGCTTCAGCTTGCTGATGCCACCCAGTCCCGGGGACGAGGTTGAGCGTAGCATTGGACTGCTGTTTGCGGTGACCACGTCGATGATCTTGTGTTTACGCGATGGTGTGTGTACGCCATAATCGGAATCTTCATCTCCCGATCCAGGCACCGGAGTGTGAAAACCGCGAATGGTATTCATGGCGGGGGCGGGAGAATTCATGGCGCACCACGTCGTCGTTCAGCGTCTTCTCGGATCTGGGAGCGGTAATTTCGGTGCAGTTTGTCACGGTTGTTGGCGTTGCGCATCTGGGTGCGGAATAGTAAGGAAATATTGAGGGTATGATCTGTTTCGTCCTGCATTTGTTGGATATTTGGGGGATGACTGTTGTGCTTGTCGTTGTTGTTGTATCACCGGTGGTGTGAAGAGAGAAAGAAAGGAAAGACGACGGGAGGAAGAGGGACGAGGAAAAGGTTGTTTGGGTGGAGGCTGACTGTCAAAGTGGTCTCATGGAATTTGGGAGCCGCCACACGCTAAACACGGGGGGCCGAGTTGAAATCTGGGGGATGTTTACAGGGCCTGGTGAGGGGGAAAGAGAGAGATTCAATCACTTCCGAATCTTCCCCAGATATATCATTTCATTCATATACCAGCACGATACACTCATAAGGAGCTTTGTTTTCCTCGACTCCTTGTGGCCCCCATTGGCTTTCCCTTTTGTTTTCATTTTCCATCTCAGCTCATTAATAAGAGAGCTAATAAGTAAGTAATGTCCGGAGAGAGTCACGTGAATAGTGAAACCCGCGCTTGGACTAGTGGCAAGCACATGTCACTCGCCTGCGATGTGCGATGTCACACGTCTGTCCGCATCGTTCCCGTCGCTTGGCGTGTCGGTGAGCTTCGGTGTATGGAGAGACCCCAGACTCATATATATCCACTGAACTACCCATGAAGCGTCCCAAACTACCCAGACCATAAAGCATCAACAAAGTGGCAGCCTTCTTCAATTTTTTTGACTCAAACTGGCCAGGCGCGGGCGGAAAGACAGAAGCGACTGCCAAATGCGAAGCTCCATCCCTTTGATCAGAGGCACTTCTTGAGATCGAGCATAAACGAAATTCTCCGGCTCGGTCAGCATAAACTCCAAGGCGAATCACTGAAGCTTGAGTTGATGATTGGATGGATAACAAAGGATGGTAAATAGATGGACAGGAGATATATAAGCATCGATTCCGACACGATTGCAATAGACCATTTGTGCAAACCACTGCCCAAAAATAAATTATCAGCTTCTTTCCGCCAAAAACGGACAGATGACTCAATCAGAGATGAAGAGATACAACATGAAGAGAAAGCTACCGCGTTCGAACACTCGCAATGCGAAAGAAACACGAGGATCATGGGGCTTTTGTAGTCGATGATGAGAAAGGCAGGACTACTCAACATCAAGAACCTTTCTCGGAGAACTTTCTTCTAACTATCTCATCATCTGTTCTACTTTATTCTCTATTCTACTGAATACTGTTGTTATCCACACTCAGTTTCTCTTTCTCTGACACCTTTGTTTTCCGTTAGCGCGTTGTTAGGTGGATTGATTAGCATGAAGCGAAATTCCCTACCCTTTTGCAGACCAATTTGGAGCTACAGGTCGCGTTGTAATACACTGCCCAGATCATCTCTTAGCTAATTAAGCCTGTTTTACAAGCAAAATCTACTATTATCCTCAATCTTTCTAATTCTCCACACTCCCAGAGAGTTGCACGCCATCATCAGGTGCTCAGACATAGATATCACCCCAATATCACTGGTGAAGGGGACATTTAAAGCAAAAGTTGGTATAGATGGTAAGAGGGCGGCCAATTAAGCGCTTTGAGCATTTATGATGATAGATAAATACCGGGTTTGTGCAAATTCTGTGGGTTTATGCTAAGCGAGAAGAAAGGGCTTGAAGTGGACCCTCAACTTCAAGCCAAAAATGTTCAAAAAATCTAGATGCACTATGATAAAACGCGTATCAGAAGGATTTTTCCCCCTTTATTTCAACTGTGCTATAGTCAAATTTACTACCCTCTAATTGCCCACTTCCGTTGAACCCAAAGCTGAGCTTGACACCAGGCCAACTCGCGGGATTTTACCCTCCAATGTGTTATGTTGCTCCAGCTACTATGTTCGTTAAGTAAGGGCGTGTATATAGACAACTCTATATTTGTAACACTAACGATACTATAGTCAAGGTCCTCAATCACGACTCGGGTATTCATTGTAGTTTAGAGCCAGTAAACTAAACCACCCAGAGTACGATTCATTCCACCCTTCGTGCCCAAATCCCAACTCTTCGTATGTGCAGTTTTACTAATAAACACACATGATAAACTAAAGCCAGTTGTGATGGGATAATAATTCTAAGATCTAGATTGCTCTTTATATTCTATTCTAAGGTACAGGTACAAAAGTCCTCCTACGCCATGCCGATTCCCAAATGTTGAAGTGATATATTACATTCTAAACGAATAAAGAAAGAATAAAAGAAGGTTCAAGAAAGAAAATAGTAAAATGTAATGACAGCCGGGTCACTAGTTGGGATATTTCGACGGTAGACCATTGTTGAATGAAAACGCGTTCTTCGGGTCCCATTTTTTCTTCAAAGCAGCTAGGCGAGGCAGCTTGTCGCGACCGTAGATTTGCCAGATCTTCTCGTCGCCGTGAGCGTAGTTGATGTACATAGAAAGCTCGGGATATCCCGAAGTTTTGACCCAGGAGTCACGGAGTTCATGCATGAGCTTGGCCCCGGTTGCCTTGGTTGCGGCAGTGGCCTTGTCTGTGATCTCTACACCTCCGAGACTGTGCAAGCGAAGAGTTAGCCAGTTGCCGTTGCCTTTGCTTTTGCTTTTGCTTTAAACTCTGCTTCCGAGTTCTCAAATTCATGGAGATTACTTACATAAAGCCCGTTGCGTCCCTCCAGGGATATGCGGTAGCATCGTTTGGCACGGACATGGTCGCTTGGTTGGGGAATGTCTCGAGCATAACATAGCTTGGGGTTGCTTCTGGGTTGTCTTTGTAGAGCTTCGCCATCTTTTCGAAGGTTTGTTGATAGGTAGCTGCAGAATACTTGCGGAGGTTGATAGCGTAGAAGTCATGATATCTTCCTCGTCCACAGAGCGCAGCATCAAACCCACCTCCGGCGGTGGATATGAGTTTATTCCATGGGATGTAAGCCTGGTTGGAAAAGGCTGGCTTCAAAGCCAGAAGAGGTTCAAAGAATTTACGGCCGTCCTTCTCAGGTCCAATGTAAATCCAGTTGGCTTGAACTTGAGCCTATTAACCCATGATTAGAATACAATTGCTTGTCAGTCATATAGGATATGGGATCTTACTGTATCGTTCACGTTCCCGCTGTAGTTGATCAAAGTAATGCCAGCCACGTTGGCTGGCAATCTCTCACTAAAGCTTTGGACATAGTTGAAATACTCACGGGACTTGGAAGCTGGAAAAACAACGTCAACACTGAGGAGTTGTCCATTGTTGTAGTCCTTCATCCGGTGCAGTTTGTAGGTAGCGGAAGTAATGACCCCAAAATTTGCACCTGCACCACGGATAGCCCAAAATAGGTCAGGGTTCTGTTTTGCAGAGACATCAACGACTTTCCCTCCAGAAGTAACGAGTCGTGCGGAAATCAAGCTGTCTGTAACCAGACCAAAGATGCCCATATATCGTCCAACGCCAGCACCAACTGTAAGACCAACATAGCCTGGACAAGAGCCGGAGCCACTTTCTATAAGTTTATTAGTACATGAACTAGAATAGATGCATTATGGAAAAGACCTACGTAACCAGAAGCCAGCTTGATATATAGCATCCATCATATCGCCAATAGTGGTAGAACCCCCAACTGTGATAGTGCCTGCAGTGCGGTCAATTTTATAAGAATTGAGCTTGCTGAGATCAATGGCAAGTCCATTTTTCAAAGCTCCCAATGTCTGAGTATACCCATGGCGCCCACCAGTGGCAAGAAATGGGATATTGTTAGAGGTTGCAAGTCTGACCTTGAAACTATGTTACCAAGCAATTCAGTTCCCGAGATGGGCTCTACTTACAATGGTTTGAATATCCCGTTCAGTTGCTGGCGTGATCCCGGCCGAGTACGTTGGTGCTTCGGTAATTGACCATCTCATGGTGGAATCTCCAAATTCCGAAGTGCCTGGGAAGCTAAGGGTAGTACCAGCTGACCATGAGTTTTCATTTTTCGTGAGCAAAGACTTAAGATTAACGGTTGGAGCTGCGTTGGCCGAGAGTACCAACAGCCAGGGTAAAAGTGTTCTTAACATTATTGTGCTTTGTGGATTTCGTAACGTGTTGTACATGATCACAGGGCATCAATGAGGTGCAAATGCTGTTATATAGTATACTGGCCCCTACCTAGGACCTATCGTATTTCGATCGAAGCGAACATATGCCTGGAAGACGGCTGTGCTTGTCATGTGTGATTTCTTTCTGATGAATGTAGTGTTCCATTGCAAGTTACCTGCATTTTTAGGCTTGCAACTGATCTAGTGAGCTCGATCCTTCACGCTTAGAAGAACACTGCTAAACGAGACATGCGTAATACACCTTGGATCTTTTTACTGGAGACATATCGCACCGTATGACTCTAACTATTTGCGACTGATAACAGTTTAGCCATAGCCCGTGTATACGGCAAGTTTCAGAGCGCCTTGCTATTAAAACCTATGACCAGTGTACGAAATTTGCAAGCACCCCCTGACTAAGACAATGGGGCGTCTTTTGCGCTGGATTGATATTACGCATTATCATTCGAAGAGATCAAGAGCCAACAGCCACAATGGCGGCGCAGCCAAGCCCATGACCCAAAATAACCTCGTGGAAATACCAACATGTTGGTTAACCTAGGGGCAAAATGTACCAGGTAAGCTGCCCCTGAGCTTAGTACACGTGGGATGTGGATACTATCAATCTCGGTAATGAGATTTTTTTCAGTTCAGTTCTTAGTTGGCAATTCAAGCCTCCTCTCATATCTTAGATCAATTCCTACCTTTAGCGGCCCAGGGCACATCAGTGGTTATTTAGAAGCGAGTAAAATATCCACTTTTATATATATATATATGGATTTGTACCCTTTCGAGTAATAATTAAGAAAACAATAAATCTATGTAAAAAGCACAAAAATAACAATTTGTCGATATAATATGTCATGGATGGTTTCAGCTGGTATTTTCCTCATAAAATAATTTTGAAAATCAGAGCTTTTATCAATCGTGTAAATTATTAATGATGTTACTTCCTATTCTCGCTAGAATGTTCTTTCCTTCCTTTTAAAACAATTTTTACTAAATTAGGCTCAAATCACGAACACCGCTCAGATAAGCTTTTCAAAGGAGGTGGGAAACCCAAACCTGCAGCCATGTGCATCGGAGTATTGGGGGCTGACGCTTGAACTCCGGAAACTGGACTTCCGCCGTTTTGTGGTGATCTGAAATCCAACGCCCTAAAACCCCAAACCCCCCAAATACTCACACCAATCAGCCTAAATCGTACTTCTTTTCCGCGCCGCAAAATGACAGTTACTTTCAAAATTACGCCTGAGAAGGAGGCCAGCGCACTCCAATTCCTCTATCGCCAATTTTTCGTCACCCCACCCGCAGTTAAACGCCGCGATGTGGACCTTAGTGGCAAGACAGCCATAATCACGGGCTCCAACCAAGGTCTGGGGCTGGAAACGGCCCGTCAGCTGCTCGACCTGGGTTCTAAAGTCATTCTCGCTGTGCGGAATGAGTCAAAGGGTGAAGCGGCAAGGAAAGAGCTTGCCAGAGGAAGAAACCTTGAGCCCGGTATGATCGAGGTCTGGAAGCTTGACCTCGCGTCGTATGAGTCTATTATCAGCTTTGCTGAGCGCTCGAAAGGCCTGCAGCATCTTGACATCGCCGTCCTCAACGCTGGTATCTACAAGCTTCACGAGGAATTCGGCCCCAAGGGTTACGAGGAAAATGTACAGCTGAACTACCTTTGCAATGTTCTTCTTGCAAGCCTCTTGCTTCCCGTTCTTGCGGAGAAGAGACGGGGCGACAAACCTGGACGTTTGGTGCTGGTTTCGTCCGACACCGCCGGTTGGGCTAAATTTGAAGAGCGAACCGCGAAGCCGCTCCTCCCTGCCTTCAAACAAAAAATGAAAAAATGGGATATGCAGGAACGGTACGGCACATCAAAGCTTTTGGGTCAGTTGTTCTTGGTTGAAATGGCAAAGCGGGTACCCTCATCGACGGTCACTGTGACTTCCGCCAACTGTGGCCTTTGCTACGGAACCTCACTTAGTCGTGAAGGAGATGGACTTCTGATAGGATTCGTAGCTGGTATACTAACCCGGATCATTGGCCGTAATTGTTCAATTGGGGCTCGTACATTTGTGCACGCCGCTGCTAGTCTTGGAGAGGAAGCCCATGGTCAATATGTAGAAGATTCCACGCTCCACCCGTAAGTCTCATCTTATTCGTTGTGATCTTTCATAGTCACTAACTCGAACGTATCAGGATGGCTCCCATTATCTACAAGCCTGATGGTCAACGTCTTTCAAAGTTGCTATGGGAGGAGACGATGGAAGAATTCTCATTCGCGGGAGTAAGAGAGATCATGGATGGACTATCAAAGTTCAAGTAGGGTCTCACAACTTTGGCTTTTGTGAAAAATGGCCATCAAATTCTGGAACATACAATACTGGAAGCTAATATATTTCGGAATGAGCAACTCAACTGATGAGGAAATGAGGGTATAGGTAAGTCAACTTAAGTGTGAAGTAGAGTATCAGTAGAGCATCAAAATTGCACAATGATAGCTATGGTGTATCAATCGAAATCATTTTTATTGAGTATTGTGCCAAAAGCCACACCAACTAAAATACCTTTCCTCGGCATCATAGCGTAGCAGTCAGGTAGAGCTCATCAGTAGCTAAACACACTTATCAAGTAACAGCAACGGTGTTCAAAAATTCACTCCTCTAAGTCCTTTCGCTCTATTATCGCTTCATGGCCGAGAAATTGAGCTCTAGTTACGCTGGACTAAACATGACCATCAACAGCTCTCTACAAGTCTTTTGCTGTATCCCGATGATAAGTTTTAGCCGCCGTACTATACTCAGGATAATTCGCCTCGTATCTAGTACGTGGTCAACATCATTCCGCAGCCCAGATATCTTCCGAGCATGTAGAACTTACCCCAACAATGCGGCTCCAATCCAGTAGGCCATAACGTAATGCACCGCTCTCAAAATCCACATTGGGACCCAAAAAGGTGGTGTGAAGACCGTCGCGCTATCACAACCAAACAAGGCAATTTGAAACAGCGATGGCGTCATACCTGCCTTATCACAGTCTCGGAGATAGCCGACCAGATGTCTTAGGAAGCTTTCATCGAAGCTGTAATCCAGATCTTGGGGTTCAGCCCAAACTCTAAAAACTATGTCTTCGGTACTTGAGCTGTGTGGCCAGAAGCGGTGCCTAGCGCTTGTGTGAGTATGCGTATATGTCTCACAAGGCTGATAAGCTGAGTAGGGTAGTCATGTAACATGGGAAAATAGTCTTACCGAACACCGGCTGGTATTACGGTTGTTCCCGAGTCTTTCGTGAGAACATGCTCGGTTCCATTTTTGATCACGCCTAGAACGCCTTGTCGAACCTGGAAATACTCGGTCTGTAGTAGATGAATGTGTCTGACGAGATCATTTAGTTTAATTCAGAGGAGGCACAATATTTTAATTTGCCAGGAAGAATCTCGCTCACAAGGGGGGTCCAGAAAGTCCCTTTCGAACTTGCTCATTGGATAAATAATGCGTCTCCTGTACCACCCAGCGACCATCATCCTCTTTCAGGAACTCGAAAAGAGCAGTGTCGCCTGCTTGCATTATCTTGCTTTCTTGGGAGGTATTCGTGCGGTTCGGACGTGGAGAAAGCCAGAGCTGCCATCCCCGTGCCATGATTGGGGAAATTGTTTAGAGTATGATAACGGTTGGATCTAAATATGACGGTTTTCCTGAATCTTACCAGATCTTCGAAATTCCAGTGGCTTGCTGCTTATTAGGGAATTTCCTGCACAGGACTCCGTACCGGATTTCGGAAATTTTGCAGTACTGGGTTAGTAAGCTTAAAGGTACCCGGCGAGCCCCGGGTATTGCTACAGGTCAATCGTACAATGTAATTCACTTTAATTGGTGCGCTCGCGAAATATTACAATAGGAGGTTACTCGGTACCCATGAAATATCCAGACGTTAATGTTGCGCATATAACGTAGCAGTGCATAACAGCCAAATACCAAGTCATAGCTACATAGTGCAGTCTGCACTGAGGTCACTCTATATCCCATAATATATTGTACGTCTCTGATTGATTGAATAGAGCGAGGCCACCGAAGCCAGCATGTTTCAAGTACCGAGACACAAAGATGCGTGGCCTTGCACGGCGATCCTTTCGTATAAATTATTCAATCTCATCGGAAACCACTTATTTGCGGACGGTGGTTACCTACGAATATCCACGTCTCATTGGGTGGGAATTTGAACTAAATTGCTTGTGAGCTTCAACGAATCATAATTTAAAAGACGACTAAGCAGGAAGTCTGCTTACAACATATTCCCCGCCGGGAGTCCGGTCGGATTTCCCTTTGTTCTTAATTAGGTAATCTTTCCAAGGACCACCATGGCGATCAAATCTTACATGTTGTTACAATAGAGTTTAACCTTAAGTCTTTAAGTCCGCTCCGGCACAGGCCAAGCCGGCGCTGCCAGGAAGCGGCGGTTAGACTGACGGGTCAGCTTACTACGCAGTACATCCATCTCCTTATGCAAGTAAGAAAACCACCGTTTGCACTATAGCTGACTAACCTGTCCTGGTTAGAGTTCGCGTAAAGAGATGCCAACTTTCAGAAAGAGTAGGGGTGGCACTTGATACGAGTAACACATCGCTAGCCACTGTTCATTTTACGAGTATCCGAGATACGGAGTAACGTTATTATCTCCGCAGTACGGTAATGATCACTCCAGCCGCAACCTTTGGTTTGAGTGGGTCTAGAAATGCAGTAATACACTCATGCCTTGCTTACTTACAGTAGTACTGTACAGCTACTGTATATACCCCTGCCCTCCTGACCAGGCTGATTTAGATCTCCGCCTGCCCGCACATTTAAGCTTAATACAACAACGATGCAAGAGCGGATGCTTGTCCGCTCACCCAAACCAAATACGTAAACGACGCTAGCTTCAAATTTAATGCAGAAATCCGCAATCCGCGAGAGGATATCCAATAGCATTAATTAGTTAGTTGCTCGATTAATGTTCGTATGTCCCGATCCATACATCCTCAAGAATCCTTCCGGTTGTACTGTACTGTACAGTACAACCAGAATATCCTTTCCTAAGCTGTGTAAAAGTGCCCTATCACTTGGAATGAATGCCGGACGTATTCTTTTTCTTATTCTGTGTAACATCGTATGCCTATTCACCGCCACAGGCCCTGGCCCTGCAGTCAAAGAGCAACTTGACTGGCTGAGAAAGTTGGGTATCCTTAAAAGCGAAGTCGCGGGTCGACGCTACCTACTATCTTCCCGTCGGGTAACTTACCAGGCCAGACTATTGCCTTCTCCTCACCACCTCATTTGTCTTTCAAATTTCATGAACCCCACTTTTACGGCAGCGATAGTGAAATGGCTCTCGTCGAGGGTCAAGCAGGCTCAAAAGTCGAGTTGAAGAATTTGCAGCAACTTCATTTAGGCCAGCAGTATGATGCTAATGCTTCGAGGGAAACGACGGCTACGTCGCAGAGTCAACTTAATGAAGACGTCGATCTAAATGCCAAACCAATATTGAAGGATGAACCAGCGGCATCTGAGGAGCCAGTAAGGACTGTGCATGGATTCAAGGTCAGTGCCACGAATTGAGGGTTTGATGAGTACGAAAGAAGCATTATCTGGAAACAGATTTCTATATGTTTTGATTTGGAAGCATGTGCACTGATATTGATAACATAGTGGGCCGCTGCCTATTTCTCGATCGTTTCGACGGTCTTGTTCTATTCCCTTGATGGAACCATCGTGGGTGCCTTTCCCACTCCAAAGGCAACTTCGAATTCTTACTAGAGCAGGTTGCAGACATCCAACCACCTATAATCAACTCTCTTGGAGAGATTGAGAAGCTACCATGGATTGGAGTCGGGATTTCCCTTGGGAGCATCATGATTCTTGCTGTGTAAGTTGCATTCGTATGGAAAATGTTCTTTGCTTACTGTTGTTGCGTCTCAGTGGTAAAGCATACGGCGTCTTCAATGTCAAATGGTTATTCATCTCATCAGTCATCGGCTTTGAAGTTGGCAGCGTCCTATGCGGTGCGGCACCGAACATGAATGCGTTGATTATTGGAAGAGTCATACAAGGAGTTGCTGGCTGCGGATGCTATTCTGGAGGACTGACATACATTGCACTGACAACTACTTTACGCGAACGACCTCTATACCTCTCCGGCGTAGTTTTTATGTGGGGCCTGGGAAGTGTTCTCGGGCCTGTAGTTGGTGGTGCATTCGCACAAAGTAGCGCTACGTGGAGATGGGCTTTCTACATCAATTTGGTTGTCGCGGCTATCATTATTCCAGCCTTGGTCTTCTGTCTGCCAAATATCAACCCTATGGATCTACCATTTCGAAAGAAGCTCCTCACACAAGATTGGATTGGCATAATAGTCTTTATTAGTGGCGCCTCCTGTTTTGCCATGGCGGTTACCTTTGGTGGAGTCGTCTATGCATTCAGCGGAGGGCCTGAGATCACCCTATGGACCATGACCGGTGTACTACTGATTGCATTTGTCCTTGTTACTTATTACCACCCAGGAGTATCTGCAGAGAACAGACTATATCCAGTGCACTTGGTCAAACGCATGGAGCTCAACATTCTACAATATGCGATTTTCATGGCTACTGGAGCTCTAATGGTCACACTTTATTATACCCCGTTGATCTTCCAATTTACCAGAGGAGACAGTCCTTTGACAGCTGGTGTCCGGCTCTTGCCATTCCTCTGTCTTCTTATCTTCTTTGGTATCTTGAATGGTGCTCTTATGCCAAAGCTAGGTTATTACATGCCGTGGTATGTTTTTGGTAACTCGTTGATTATGGTTGGTTCTGCACTCATGCGTAAGTATGATCCTTTTAACTCTCCAGAACAAGTAAACTGACGCCAGAAGTCACAATTGATACTTCCACTTCTCCAGCACGCATTTATGGATATACATCGCTCATTGGAGCTGGAGTTGGATCCTATGTTACAGCTGGAATTGCAGTAACGCAAGCCTTAGTGCCTGCATCTGATTTGAATAATGCAGTGGGATTCATGGCAATTGGTAAATCATAGTTCTTAATATCAGAATGATTCGCTAATAGGACTCGATAGGACAAATGATGGGTCAAATCACTCTTCTCAGCGTCGCCGGTTCTCTGTTTCAAAATCTTGCATCAAAAGAACTTGTCAAACTAGTTCCAGATGCGCCTTTCGAAGACATTTTGCAATTGACAACTGGACGAAACAGTCCTCTTTTCAAAGCTCTTAACCCTGGTCTTCAGATTAAGGTGATCGAGCAAATCACTGTTGCTATCCGTAACCCATTCGCCATTGTTGTCGCGGGTTCTAGCTTGGCACTTATTTCTTCTCTTTTCTTGAGTGTGAGTTTCCGGGCCTGGTTTGATCTAGTTGATGATTTTCTAATTCATTTCTAGCGACAAAAGCTTTACTAGGCTTCTCTGAGGCTGGAGTACTTATATTACTGGGAAGCAAGGAAGGAGTTTATAGATCTGGACGCGAGAACAATATGCCTTTTATGGCCCGTTTGCAAAACTCAAACATTAGCGTGCATAGAGGGAGGGTAAAACTGGAGACCAAATAGACATTTGTTCATTTATCTTATTTTTTCCCGGCCACATGAAACGATGAGCAAATTTATTGAAATAACCATAAGATGTGTTTTATTCATGCTGGGACTCGTGACCTGTTCCTCACATATTTATGGGAGCGTTTAGGATTTTATTGTGCTATGACCAAAACATACATAACATCACCACAACCAGACTGCATCTTCTATGATGAACATTTATTGACAATGATATTTTGAACCCTCGATGACATGGTAACTTTTGTGGTTTTCTTAATATTATCAATTCTACCCATATTCTCAAAGTATTGCATACCTTCACTCCAGCAGACACTCACTCCATTCAGAGCGTTGTTACAATAGTCTAGTCCTTCATGTGACTTCCAAGAAACCTCAGCCACGAACGCATTAAATAACGCAGTCGTTGGAGGCGCCACTCTGTTGTAAGCGCCATTATCAAACGCCTTTACGGTAACGGTCACTCTGAGTATAACGTCACTAATTCACGCCAAATATCATATACCATGCGGCAATGCGGCAATGCGCGGCCACTAAGCCAGAAACAGTCGTGTCCTACGATGTCGCAACGCAGTGTCCATCATCCGAGCGCTAACCTATACTAATCAGACGAACCTGTTTTGTACTTAGTAGTGATTCGTATTTGCGGCGGCAGTTTTGCCATACAGCTTCGTGGATTCTGTGTGGCGTTCAAAACTTTTGCTTTCGCAGGCATGCCAGCGATTTGTCCTTGCACCGACGGGCATGCTTACTGTTATCTTACTTTCCCGCCCCACAACACGAGAAATCCAAGCTAGAATCAACTTCAGCCACGCGTTGTAGAGGAAGATCCTTTACTGGAAGCGATTGGCACCCTGTTTTGTTCTGGCTTTCCAGCCGATAAGAAATCGGTTGTACAAACAATGTGGGCTTACTCGGTGTACGTTGTATTTCACAACTAGAAGGGTCTGCAGGTACGCCTCGTGGCAACTGGCATCTTACCGAGTGACCAAATCGGAAGCTGCAAATCAGGCACCGCACTAGGTAAAAACGTGCCAGCTTACTATGTCTGGCTCCTCTACGATGACAGTTGACGAAATCTACAAGGTACAGGGCCTTGGGAAGAGTCTCTGATCTTCCGAACTCCGGGCGGGACGTCACGATGATGTTTCTTACTCACTGAAAATGTAAATGTAAGGCACACCCGTCACTTTTGGCGTCAGATTCGGAGGTTGGATCGGCCAACTTTCCCTATACGTGAAAGGTGACTCTGGGAGACTTTCTTTTGACGAAAATGGTCAATTAAACAATAAGCAAATCAACGACCTTTTGGCTGTAATCTCTAGCAATAAATCCAGAAATTATATTCCAAAAAATAGAACACTTCTTGATATAGCAGATTTACTTTTAGTCTTTTCTTAGGCTGGTTCTGGATTATCTTCTCATTGGAAAGTACCAGGGAACTACTAGATTTGTATAAAACAAGCTCCTAGCATTAAAAAGCAGGCTTAATTCTTATTGGTTTGAGATGGTTTTTAAAAGTCACTTTTGTAAAAATAATATCCCTTCAAAATATCACTTAATTATTTTAATTATTTACTAGTTCTGGATGTAATTTCATCAAATGCCTAAAATAGAACAGTTTGGTAGCAGACCCCAATCTTTCTTTACGCTAATGAGATTTGGATATTAGTGATACTACGTGAAAAAGATATAATTTGTACCCTCCAGTCTGACATTGTGTGTTATGAGAGACTGAGGCTGAGTACAGTCGTCCCCAGGCCCAGGTTCTCGGAGCTGAACGTGGCGAGGTTAAATTACAGTCCAAGCGAAGTCCAGATCATGTGCCGTGCTGGTAAAAATATCACAGCCAGAACTATAAGCTGTGGATCACGTTAGCACCATGGGTGTCAAATTGCGAGAATAGAAAGGAGACGCAAGGCTCTCCTTCTGTTGCTGATAAGAATTTAGAATATAAACTACCCTCATTGCCTGCAGTATTTGGTTTTCCCAAGCACTTGCACTTGTTCGTGAGTTTGCGATTCAGTCTATCTCACAATGCATTCGTTTCCCTTCCTTGTGGCCAGCGGTCTTGTACTGCTTCAGGCTTTTGTTGCTGGTTCGGCTATCCCTCATTATTTCCAAGATAGCCAGTTCACACGTCGCGACCTGTCAGTTACGAAAGTTCAAATGGAGCTGGGCCCACTTCTTTCAAGAAAGTCAGCCATCTTTGGACCATCGGACCCTCGTTGGGCGAATGAAACTGTTAGATTTAATGCTGCAGCAATACCTGATATCAAGTTGGTGGTACAGCCGGCAAAAGAAGCCGACATCCCAGCAATTGTGAGTGCCCTCTAAACCAAGGAAAACATTCTATACTCGACTCTAATAACAGATAGGTAAAATATGCGAATAGGAATAGCATTAATTTCATGCTTGTCAATCGCGGTCATGCATTCACCACTACTGTGGGAGCATTTAAGGGTATTCAGATTGATATGGGATTGCTCACCACTATCACCATCCAACCAGGTGGAAAGTCAGCAATATTCCAAGGTGGAACTTGGGATCAGCAAGTTATTGAATATCTTTGGGAACGAGGCTATGTTGCAAGTGAGTCTTTTATTTGCTGCTATCTGTGAAATACCTTGCGTTAACGAAATTCTATTAGCTACTGGAAGCTGCAGTTGCGTTGGAATGTTGGGTCCTGGTCTTGGTGGGGGACATGGTCGCTACGAAGGCCAGTTCGGCTTAATCAGCGACAATCTTATTAATTTAAACGTTGTTCTTGCCGACGGCTCAGCAATCAAAGTCAATGCTAAAGAGCACCCGGATTTGTGGTGGGCCATGCAAGGTGCGGGACACAATTTTGGTATGGTTACTAGCTTTGAACTCAAAATACATCCTCGGAAAATCTCCACATGGCACTACCACAATTATCTATGGTCCCAAGACAAGCTTGAATTGGTTTTCAAGACCCTGAACACATTCCACAACAAAGGGAAGACGCCAGTTTTAATGGGTGTCAACTTTGGCGAAATCTCTATACACCCAGAATACAGTTTAACTGAGGTACGTGCAATATTCGTGACTTTATGATTCCGTTCTGACATCTTATAGGCTGCGATTGGCTGGACGTTTGGTTATGCTGGTCCTGCAGCTGATGCTGAAAAACTCTTGGCTCCATTCAACGCAATTGGCGCAATAGGGGAACAACAAGGAGACGTTCCTTATCCCGAACTCCCTAATATCCAGGGCACCGGCGATGCCAGTCCAGCTTGTATGACTGGGAGATTATTCAATATTATTACGGTTGGCCTTCAAGAATACAACATCACCACAGAACGAAAAATCTACAATTTGTACAACGAGAACATGGCGAAATATCCAGGATTTAAACAAGGCACCCGTCTTTTCTATGAGGGATACTCAAATAAAGCAGTCCAAGAAGTTGAGCCGGCTTCAACAGCATTCCCTCACCGTGATGATCATCATCTATTGTACGTCCACTTCTTGGCTGAACAAATAAGATTGGTTTGAACTAATTAAACGCGCAGATACTTCGCCGCCGAATTTGAGCGTGGGTCAAATCTTTCAACGGTTGGCTTAGCGTGGACCAAACAAGTCCGTGATCTATGGAATGCTGGCCAGAATCGAAAGCCAACAACATATGTCAATTATGCTGGTGGTGACGAGTCTCTTGAGTCTATATATGGCTACGAACCATGGCGTCTGGCAAGGCTACGTTCTCTCAAAACTAAATATGATCCGAACAACCGCTTCCGCTACTATAATCCCATAGTCGGAAAGAAAACAAACTAGTTAGAGACTTTACAAAATGGTTCTTAAGCTCTCGTGATGGTCGGCTCCTGGGGTGGACTTCTTTTCTTTTTGACAATTTTATTCCTCCTTTATATATATTCTTTAGTTTAGCGAATGATGGGCCAGAAAGCCAATATGTACAGTATAACTAGAAAGATAGAATAGACTGTGTTAAGCTTGATTGTATATTTTTTGACTACGTGCAGATGACCACCTACCTCAAAGTTTTATTTGCTATGTATTGGGGCTTTTTGACAATGAGCTGCCCCGAGAGAATTTAAATGGTAGTGTGGACCTTGCTAGAGCGCAACATGATCTTACTAATCGACAGTCCATTCTAATCAAAACGTGGCCTGAAGTTAATATGTGGCAAGCATGTTACTACGGTTCCTCATCTGACCTCAATTATAAATTATGAGATAACTGATACAAAATAATTGCAAAATGCACTGGGAGGCGAATTAAAATAACTGACAATCGGGAATCTTGTCATTGTGTTCAAAAAGTAAAAAGATGGTAAAGACTTTGATTCCCAGAATTCATTCTCATTCTTACTATCCAAATGTATCACAGTATCTAGGATGAACTAGCTGATGAGATCGCAACATGAACCTGAGCCAACTCAAAGCCACTGCTTGTTCCCATAGTGCGACACATAGGTACCACCG
>Ga0247734_1000650_pt1 | contig 29256 bp, 26 predicted proteins | sample UWRJL103311B2_FD_180933 | JGI IMG/M metagenome (GOLD analysis project Ga0247734, IMG submission 180933) | Plant litter microbial communities from Arlington Agricultural Research Station in Wisconsin, United States - UWRJ-L103-311B-2 | ecosystem: Environmental > Terrestrial > Plant litter >...
CTTTCCCTACTCCTTGTAAGTTCCAACGGCAAATGTTTGGCCGTCTACAGTTTAACTAGCATGTCCGGAAGTAATATCCCTTTCCCTACTCCTTGTAAGTTCCAACAGCATATGTCTGGCCGTCTGCAGGTAAAGAAGCATGTTCGGAAGCAAGGACACTTTCCTACTCCTTGTGTTATCAGTATGGACTGCGCTCTAATGCATTCACGTACAATAAGGCGAATTGATACATCTACTAACCCGGGGGGTCTCTTACTATTTTTCACGCAGCTTCGCCCCTTTCATTTTCTCAAAATACAGAATTCCTACTCCACAGAACTCAGGATGAGATTTTTCAGCAACAAATACAGATCGTTACGCAAGCTATCATCCGAAAGCGGCGATGAGAGCGAAACTTTTCTCCAAGAAAAATCCAATAGAAAGTTTCGCGATGAGTCAAAGCAACTGCACCGCAACTGGGTGCAATACCTAACGTGGCCACTTGCTGTACATACTATCATCCTTTTCATTTGGGTCGCCATAGCACTCTTTGTGATACGCGCAACCACTTTCTCCTCGCAAAGGAATTTACTATTAAGCTATTGTAATTACAATTTCATTTCATGAAACGCAAATTTTCCAAACCACATGTTTTGTATCTACAACTTCAGTTAAACATTCTCTGACACTCGTTAAATCTATCTAGCTCCGGCAAAAAGTGCGCTACACATGCAACGCTATAACTTTAACATCTCAAAAGGGCCAAGTAGCGTAGGTCCATATGAAGGACATCCTCGACCTGAGCGGGAGCTGGCCTGGCATAACCTCTTGAAGTGTAAGGATTGCTATTTGTTCTCTGTTCTTTTTTCTTCTCACAAAGTAGCTTCAAACTATACAAATACGCAAAGAAGTTGATTTCTGACACAAATCGCCTATCACAGACACTAATATCCGCCTCACAACAGAAGAAATGAATGAAATCGACCCTGACCGCAAAGCTCAATCGGTTCACCTCCCAGACGGTGGTTATCTTGCTACTTTTCAAGTTATGCATGAGTTGCACTGTATTGTAAGTCTTCTTTCAGCTTCCCATTATCGTCTTACTCACATATCCTAAAAAATCCAATATATGTATGGACCCGGCTAATAAATACAAGAAAAATCTACACCGTGCCATCTGGACTGAGTATTATACCCCTAATATTACCAGCGAACAGATTTCAGACAGGATGGGTCATCTCGAGCACTGTCTCGATACTTTACGTCAGGGTATCATGTGTAAAGCTGATCTAACGCCTATTACAATGCGTTGGGGGAGCCAGCAACCAATTCCACACGCTAACTTTTCAAGCCCACATACGTGTGCGAACTGGGAGGCAATCAATGACTGGTCAAAGGAAAGGTTTGTAGAGAAAATTTTCGATCGGGGTTATTTAAAACATCCAGTTTTCGGTGAAGTTTATACGGAGGCTACTTTGGAGCATAACATAATAGTCGGGTCGACTCATGCTTGATCATATGGCCAAACTTAATATGTCCAGCGTAGTTTCGTCATATAGTTGCTTGGTATCTTGAATAAGATATTTTCTTCAGATTGCTATGAAGTTCCAGATGTTTCCAATTCGCTGGTTGTTTCGACTTGAGCTCGAAGGGCGAATAGTCAGTAGCAGAAGCCCATTTTTACTGGCATCAGCATTTATATATCATTAATTTTAAGACAAAGCTATAAGCAGTCTACTTCTCAATGCTTTACGCTTGGTAAAAACATATTTACAGAACAGATATCGCCAATAATCGGCCTTAGTGCCCTCAATCCTAAGGAGGTGCCATTAACTGTTATAAGCTCGTGGTCACCAGTTGCAAATAAGACGTAGCGACTTGGCTCAATTAGCAATCAATTAAGATGCGCAACTCTAGTGTATAATGGTAGTGCTCAAGCTTGGTCAGACCAGCTTCGGAAAAGCTCACAGTTGGGTGGGCAGGGCAGGGGCACAAAACATCAAAAAGTCAATGGAAGACCCAGGAGCAGATTATACATTAACATCTTAATTGGTATCTATCTTCCTTCCGTTTGTTTACCAAGTAACTTTAAAAAGTTCCTCAACGGATACCAACCAGGCTTACCAATTTCATACTTTGCGTGCATAACAAAATCTTGGTTGAGACTTCTTTTATACTCCGGCCGCCATTAGGTGAAGGATGGGAAAACTATAACATAATCAAAGGCAAAATGAATCAACGCATTTTACTGATTGGTATTTCTGACTGCTACGCTAGAAATTGGACAATTGCCATGGCATAATTCATTTCGACAGAACACTCCATGCAGCTGCGACTCTCTCACTTAAACTTTCAAAAATGCCACCAATTTTGAAACTTAGTTGTTAATTTGTATTATAGTCAAGTTAATTCAACATTAAAATAGGCAAGATGGCGAAATTTAGTGAGCTTTCTTATGTGACCTAGCGAAAAGTATCCCTACAATTACCTGATCCTGAAACAACAAAGCTTCAAAGATCAAGTGGAAGGAATTTGGTCCCAGAAATCCACGACAACAACTCATAATCACATTTTAAATTGTAGGCTCCTTATGTGAAACCTTTGTCACGGACTGATTGATGGTGTTGTATGTGGTTGAGTAAATACAAATGGCTTATATGAAATATATAAACCCGTTTGTCTGATATGCTCTCCATTGTCATCCGCAATCCCAATATGGCTCTGAGTATCTCTATGCGTCTATCTTTGGTGGTCTAAAATCCAGCTGGTTCCGGTTTTTCGGGAAAGGCCGGTGCATCTAAATTACTTCTACAAGCACCCTTCCAGTGTTCAGGTGTGAATTTATCCACAATTGTTTTGAAAGCATCCTGCACCGCACATTAGTAGGTTTAAAGTCAGAAGTACTTGATTACACTTACCAGAGTGCAAAACGATGTATCACCCTCCAAATGTTTTCCAGCAGGCTTGCAGCCCGGGATCTCCATAACACGATCGTTGTATCTAATCCTAACATAATAGTCATCCAACTCAGACTTCTCGGCGTCCGAGAGACTTTCAATTTTCTGTCTAGCAATGCCCGATGACCTTCCTGGCTGTGCAACGCCCTTACCAAAGAGACCCCCGAACCAAGACTTTGCTTCAGTTTTGGGGTATTCAATTTTCACATTACCTAGCTTGGCATGACCGACATCAGCACTCTTGAATAATTCAAGTGCGATGTGGCTGGTGTATGGGGGCCATGGTTCTCCTTCAAAAGCACCGAGACTCGCAAGTACCGCTGCCAGTGTTGTATCATGACAGCCACTGAGAGCTAATTTGACAGCATTGTTGCCATTTTCGAGACCTGTTATGGCCAGAACTCAGTAAATTGTTCCTGGTGGGACAGAAGATTGACTATGTTTCCCAGCATTCGAAGTCACGGCAGTCTACTAACCAATATTTTTATTCCCCTGTGTCTTGCCAACCATTCTTTGGACTAAATCACCCATCAAGCTACCAATACCCAATGAGCGATATTCTCGAGATTCTTGGTAACCGGAAAACCACTCTTCGACTCCGATTTCATCGATGATCTTACGACCCTTTTCATCATAAAATTCCTTTGGAAGTCTTGTTTCTGGGCCTAGGTTTAAATTAGAACTACTTCAATGGGTCCATTTCCTGAAGTTAATAACACTAGAAGTAGCTTGATTGAGAGGAGTTCAAGGCATTCCAATCATGACTCACCATGTGCTAGGGTACTGTTAATGGTATCCATGATACCCGACAATCTAGGTCGAGAGTCAACCGCGACTTTACCGCCGTCTGGCATCCACTTTGAAACTAATTTATTAAGATATGCCATTTCTGAGGTATGATTCCATCGATCTGATGTTCTTTGAGCAAATGCACGAGAAAGAGCGGCGAAACGTCTGCAGTTCCCGTCATTTGGATAGAGAGTCTCATCGGCTGGCGCTCGGGTTACAATAGTTACGGGTGGAAAGGCAGCAGCTCGAGTATGCGCGGGGTACTAAATGCGTTTAGTGATCGTATTTCAAAAAGACGCTTTCAAGGTCTCATTCCGCATCTCAGCTAAAGCTGCATTTGAAACCGAAACTACCTGAAAGTAAATTTCACTCACCATTCCCCAAAAAGCTTGTTGCAGTGATTCCAAAGCTCTCGGAATAGGAGTTGCTCGCAAGTAGATCATATCTGCGTCTTCTATCATGGACGGCATGAATTTGAGTTGGTCGATGTAAAGGCGTCTCAATCGTGTTCCAAGCTGCCAGGTGGACATTCTCCCTTCATCCGTCAACTCTCCTAAGTTACATATGGAATCAATTTTCCCGTTCAGCCCCGATGCAATGATAGGACTGTCGTCGGCTCCAAAGGTTTCAAGGCGCCTTTTCCATTGTACTATGAAAGGTCAGGCTAGTGCTTGGCTATCATGGGAATTTTTTGAAAGGTTCGATGAGCTTGCATTCTCCTGCCAACAAGATATTCTCAAGTGGGGAACTCCTAGGAAGTTTGCGTCAATATAATAGAAATAACATACAGGCAGACCATTTTCCGTCATTAGCATCGACTATGTCAACTATTAGTGACCTAAGTTTTCGGACTTGGAGAGGAAACAATCTCAATTCCAACGCTTCAAATAGCCAAATTACATACTTGTTGCACTCATCATCTGCCTCGCTACTGCACAATATGGCCAAAAAGCCACCAGCCCAGCATTCTGGAATCTAGCACTAACAGGACTTCGTTCACCATGTCTCATAAGGACTTGCACGAAATGCAGTTGAAGTGACTCGGGATAGAGCTGTTGAAGCTCGTCTTTTGAGTATGGCGCTCTAGGTTGGAGGGTCGTCATTCTAGCGGGTGTGATTATATAGTAGCGGTTGGGCACATAAGAGAATTACAGTGCAATATATACATTAAGGTTTCCCATAATATGCACTCTCTTGAGGTTGACGTTGACGTGAACCCCTGGCTCTTGCCCCACAAACGGACTTGGCAGAATTCATCCGCGGGCTGTATTAGCTTAGCTCCCTAGCAGCAAAACCTTAAACTCGGTACGGAGTAATGAAAGTGTACTTTAGCCTTGTCACAATACTAACATCACATCACAACCATCCCAAGAACAACCTACGCCCACTCAATTGACGCGTCCTACACACGGTAGACGGGTATGGCTGCAACTTATATCTGCCTACCATGCCGCCAGAAACTCGCCCGTATTGGCTTCCGGAGCTCGGTTCGAGGGGCTCGCTTCATCTCAAATTCTAATAGCCAACTATCAGAGCAGGACGATCCTTTGGGCTTTCTAGAAACAGGTTGCAAGTCGGGACCGGAAAGAGAGACTATATCTGCCGCGCAAATCCTGGGCCAAGGAAATCGACCACATCCACGATATCCTATACCTAGACCTCCTCCAATCAACACTGGAGATCAACTTGAATCTCTGTTCGAGTCGAGCATCAAGTCCCCAGATTCCATTACCTCGAAAATTACCTCCGCTACCGCGCTCGCATCTTTTCAAAATGCAGAAACACTTAAGAAGATGGTAGCAAACAAGAACTGCTCTGCAGTTAATACTTGGGACTTCTTCCTCAGACATTTCGGCCCAGATGCTTGGGCAAATAGTCAAATCAACCGAGCATCTACCCCTTCGTACTTATACGCACGTCACGGAGGGTGTAGTGGATTAGCTCTATTAAAGAAGATCATGAGTGCAAAATCACAGAATGTTACTTCAACACCCTCCCTCACAGAGGTTTTAAATGTGTACGCTCGATTAGATATTCTGAACGGGAATGATTGCGTAGAGATGATGTACGTTTTGCTTGGGATGATGTTGCAACAGCCATCCAGCGAGATACTGGTGGATTTGCTCGGATCTTGGAATATCATAACTTGCCCCGACGGAAAAACAAAATCATATATTGTTAGAGATACTTCACATTTAAATTGGTCACACATCCCTATCTTATCTGATCGAAATATTCAAATACGCATACGGAAACATGGACCGTCGGGTGGGTTCGCTCCTCTCCTGCCCATCAAGTTGTCTTTTAGTCGTCACGATGGTATTGCCCCGCTCGCGCTGGCGACTTTCAGTCTCTTGACACACCACTCAAATTCTACCAGTGAAGCAGTTCGGCATGCGCGACCTCTCACAAATGCCATAGCCCGAGTAATTAACACTCAAAGGCTTGAGCCAGATAAAGTCTTACAATGTCTACCTTTAGACCCCAATGTTGCTCCAGTGTCTTCCTACCTAACGAGCTCTTGGAACGATATCAAGGCAGAAGCAGCTGTATTTGCTGTTCCTCAGGTTAAGCCAGTTCTTGATCTATCCGGTAAGGCGGAGTTTATCAAAAATCTTCCAAGGCTGGACGATGCGTTACGAAGAAGAGATGTTGGACAAGTAGACAGAATGTGGTCTGAGATGTCTCAGTTTCCAGTATACACGACGACTGATTATGGCCCTCGTGGGATGTTAAGCGGAGGAGTTTGTAACCACTTCATACAAGTGTATATGGCCCTGAGCCATCCCAACCAAGCCATCAAAGTCTGGAATCACATGGTTGATCATGGATTAATTCCCACTCTAGCGACTTGGGATTCTATGCTGACGGGCTGTAAAAAGTCCAGAGATGCCAAAGCATTGGAAGATGTCTGGGCCAAAATGCACGCCGCAAGGGTACACCCAGATATTCACTGCTGGACATCCCGAATCAGTGGGTTGGTTGAGTGCAACAAATCGAAATTAGCCCTAGCTGCTCTGGATGAGATGGGAAGTATATGGCTGGGACGAGCTCGAGAGATACATGGCATGAAGGCAACGACATTAGAGTTACAGCATGTTAAGGACTTTCCAGGCGCAGTGAAACCCGCAATCGAGACAATAAATGCCGCCATAGGAGGCTTACTAAAACGATATAAAAATGATGAAGCCTACCGAGTTCTTGCATGGGCTGGCAATTTTGGTATTACACCGAACGTCATAACATATAACATTCTCCTTCGACCGTTAATAAGGGGTGGTCAAGTCCAGGAAGCAATGTCAATTCTCAGGCATATGAAAGAAGACGGCGTTGCACCTGACGTGGCAACATTCACTACTATCTTAGAAGAAACATTTTGTTACTCGGAACAGCACACCCCCAAAGAACAAAGTGAGATCCTTGCCAACGTGTTTGCCGAGATGGAGGCAGCTGGTGTGAAGGCTAATCTCCACACATACGGGAGGATAATCTACCAGCTCTTACAGAGTGAAAGCAAAGATTTAACCGCTGTGAATGCTGTCCTTGCACGAATGGCTCAAGAAAAGCTTGAGCCGTCGGCTTATATTTACACAATATTTGTCGAGTATTACTTCAGACAAAATCCCCCAGACCTCGACGCTGTGAGAGGCCTGATCCAGCGGGTAAGGGAAAATGATGATGGAAGCGCTGATAATGTCTTCTGGGATCGTGTCATTGAGGGCTATGCGGAGGTAGGTGACACAGCAGCAGCTATGCGAATTCTCGGTCAGATTAGTAGCAGCTCGGCTCGCAAAACGGGAAACATCGGGTGGCCGACTTTGGAGGTTATTGTCGGTGCTTTAGTTAAAAATGAGGAATGGGAAGCTGTAAAGGACTTGGTTAGAAACGTCAAGCTGGATAGTGGTGGGCCTCTGTCGGGCAACGCCCGTGGAAAGGACGGCCAGCATAAGTTCTGGAGGCTTATCGACGCATTAGAGTTACTAGATTCCTAATGTTAACCATATGTACTGTACAATATAAAACAAATCATATAAACTAATGCTCAAGCTTACTGGATCGATATGCTATTTCCAGTAAGGGAATGTGCATCCTTCCCATTCCGATCTATGCTCAAACCTTACGAGAAAAACTGGCAATGACTTTCATTAAGACAACATTTGGCAGAAACGGCGTCCTTGAATTACGTGTTTTTCACGACAGAACAGGTTGAATTTGGTCACCTTCCCAGATTACATACTTTTGTTTTATTTCGATACTGGCAAACTACTCTATTAACTTACCACACATAACTTGTAAAAATCACACGTGATATATAAATGGACAGCTGAACGTCTATCGCGTAAGTTGCAAACTGAGTCTTCAATGGTAAAACAAATAACCTTAAATTCAGTACTTCACAGCCTTGAAGGGTTCGATTGAGAAATAGGTGATTTCGTACCCTCAATGACAACACCCAAACCGGTTCCAGCATCAAGCGACGTGGAATCGGCTACAAAGGATTCATCTCCTGAGAAGCGCCTAAGTCAAGAATTAGCCTCCATCCCAAACATTCAGGCTAACAACAAACTTACCATCCTCTCTCCTCACCACCACTCAGAAAGCTACAGTCCCCACTGACCGTCATATCCCAGCCGCCACCTACACCCGAACCATCCCTCCAAAGTGGAACCTCTGGAGTTGGCGTCTCGGGTCCCTCCCACATCTTTTCTGGAAACTTGACATTCTCACTCTTCTTCCTCACAAACGTCGAGAGCCCACACGTGAACGGTCTGAAATCTTGCTCCTCAATATCCTCTGGCATCCTTCCCGTAAGCACTCTCCCAATCGCAATTAGCGTCGCAGCATGAGTACATAATACAATGGCCTTAACGCCTTCCTGATCAGCTTGCTGGATGATACGACTTAGAGCATATGCTGTTCGTTCGTGTAATTCATCAATAGTCTCGCCATTGACACTTGGTTTGATGAAGGGGGTATAAGTATCGTCGTAGTGGGAAAATAAAGGCTTGAGAACTGAAGACGTAGCGGGAGAGGGATGATCGAAGCGCGCCATGCCGTACCATTCCCCGATGCCGTTTTCAGCGCGGATTTTGGTGGTTTGAGGATCGGCTGGTGCTGGAGCGAGGGCCCGGACCGATGGAGTTATGGTTTGTAGACAGCGGTCTGGCAATAAGAATTAGTGAAATGCTTGCTGAAGGTGTTGAAATTGGTCCTGGAGAACCATAAACGTGACGTTGTAATTTCCGACCATGTCATATAAGCACTTACAAAATGGAGAGGAATAGAATCTTTCGACCGGGGGATCAAGAGTTTGAAGGTGCACAGCCAGCTCCTCGGATTGCTTGACGCCATAACCAGCAAGAGCTGGATCGCTGGGTATCCCGGTAGGAGAAGGGATGTTTGCAGTGTATCTGTACATGAGTCAGGACCGAAATTGAGTTACGTTTTCTGAACTGGAAATAGACATACACGCCAGTATTATGATCAACTACCCAGTTGCTTCGAAAGCCATGCCTCGTGAGATATATCACTTTTAACGACATAGTTGTGGTGTGAAGAGTAAGTGCAAAATAGAAGATCTAGATCAGGTCCACAAGTAGTTGATTTTCATTTGTCGGAAAAAAAGGCCGATGATGAATAACGAATGCTTGATTGCGGGTTATATTGTCAGAAGAATATAACAAACTCTGGTGTGTTCGTATAGCAAGCACCGATAAATAGATAGCTATTTACACTTCTCAATTATCTTTACTAAGCGAATGCATTAAGAACAACGGTGAGGCATTCTGCTTTTGGAAATAACTATAGGAGAACCTCGGCTATTATAAAGAAATTACAAGGCTGAGATGACAAGGCTGAGAGTAAAATTTTGGCTTGATATCAAGCCTGTTATCATACTTCTTAACAAGTTAAAGTGACTGGAAATGGAAATGGAAATGGTAAATGTAAATTCCGGCAGGTAGTAGGAGAGAAGGAATAACGATTTGCAAGGTTGAAAAATATGCGATGTGTCACGTGATATCAAATTTTACATTTCACTGCGATAGACATTGACTTTCAACATGAACTTGTCATCTTGGGGATTTCAAAACTCAAGAAACACATAGCGCAATCAATAGAGAACTATAAAATTTAAAATGCAAATAAAAACATAGATGAAAATGAAGCTCTAGTCATCTTGTTACCATCCCACCTAAGATTCTGTACTATCGGCCCTGTACCAGCTTTCGGAAACAAATTGGATATAGCGAATATCAATTGGTAGTCGTTGTTACTCAAGAAGCTTGATAGAGTTAAGTGTCGCTAGCGTGAATGGCCGCTACTCACATGCATGCGTTTCAAGGAAGAGGGAAGAGGACAATGAATTCAGCAGATCATTTTGCTGGCAACTAATCATACCTGATGTACAGTAAATATAGAGGCCCACCATATCATACACATACACATTATGTCTACCATATCATACATTCTTTTTCGTAGTTTCATACCTAGAGCATGGTCAGTTCGTTTCATATTTGGCAGCACAGGAATGTTAATGTACCTCTTTCCTCTAAACGCCCATACACCCCAATTCCCACAGCTGACATCTTGGGGATCAAAGTCATTTAGATCCCATCTCATGCTCCGGAATGTGTTCTCCCCAGGCTCCATCAACATATCCATTTCGCCGCCATTTGTCTCTTTCACCCAGTCAATATCTCGTTGCATATCATACTGAGTGTACCCAGTAACTATAACAGGAACCTTGGTCTCAAGTAACTTGGGAATCGTCTGGGACCACTCGTGAGAACTCGCGGGGTGTCCAAGTCCAGGATGGAATAAAATGAAGCAATCGAAGTACGGATCGTATGGGTAGAATTGGCCCGCCTCATGGAGAGTATGGTAATATTCTACATATGTGCTAATTTTCATACTGCTTGTTATACGATCTTCAACAATTGCTCCAAAGGGATTGGATGGCGTCCGTTCTGGAAGTGGAAATTCGTCATCTCTATTTAGCATACTTTCTGGTCCGATAAAAATCAGGTGGAAAGTAGCCCTTGGGAAGAGATGCGTAAGTTGCACCCAAACATTTCTTGGAAGAGAAGATTCGGCCCGTGCTCCGAGTATAAATAGTCTGACAGGTGGTGGATTTGGTCTCAGACCTTTGATGCCCGTGCCAGCTCCTGACTTGAGAGGGTGAAGTGTGTACCTAAGAGCTACTTTCTTTAGTACTAGCATGTTCACATCCGATAGAAGACATACCGCTTAAACTTTTCAGCCCTTCTACTGTCAACCGTCCACCCTTCTTGATATTGTATGGACTCAGCTCATGAAGAACACTCCCAATAGTAACTGGGTATGTCAAGAGTCTCGTTGCTTGTCTTAGACTCCTGTCATTGTTCAGGGCTTCAAATTCTCTTGTAAACAAGAAAGTATCCCAGTTGGTCATATTGACCATAGCTTCTTCAATATTTTCACCTGGATATTCGAATTCCGGAAAGAATCTACCAGATCGTAAGTCATGGTCATCCTCGTTGATTTCCCGTAGGGTGTCGCAAATCTCTAGATGTGCTTCATAGTCATCCGCCCAGTGTTCTTCTGAGCAAGAAACGGGTACTCCACAATCAGGACATTCATAACTGACATGCTTGGGTGGCACTGCTCCAGTCTTCCGTGCTTCGGGGTCATTAGGGTTCATTGGCATGCGTGTCTGCCGATGATCTGGATGAGGACAGTACGCATTTTGCTTAATAAAAGCAGCTCGTTTTCTCATATCTGGTGACGGAGAACTCGACATCGGGTGGAAGAGGTTGTTTGGTTTGAGCAAAGACCTAGTTTGATCTATTTCGTGTCCATCATTTTGTGCCTCTCGTGCGTGGCCCACCGAAGAAACAGATCTCTTTCCTGCAGCTAGCTCAGATGATATCAAAGCTCCCCTCTTGGAGTATGCAGGCTTGAAGACATTCTTTGGATTGGTAGAAAAGTCCCTCCTCCCCAATGTAAGTTTGGTTGACAGCGACTGCGTAGTGCGTGGGGTGGTCTTAATAGCATTGAGACACCTATTGCAGGTGTACGAAGTTGGCGGTCGCATAGTTCCTTCTAAGAACGCCTCTCTGCAGTATCCGAAGGCCGTAGAAGCAGAATGATTGTATACTCATCCTGGGTGGGCTGTTGAAATGTTGTGGATATAGCTATATGCGGTTAGCGTGATGAAAGCCGCTTACCTAACGCGACGATGCATTTTTGAGAGCTGATATTTTCGAAGCTCAGTTTCCCCACACCACTTCACACATTACCACTCCGGTGGATCAATTAAAGAATACGTGAAGCTGCGCAGGCTTCTGCGTTGCTGCGACAAGATGGCGACCACTTCCTCTATGTTCATGTATAGCTTGACGATCCAGCCTCCAACTGCGGTTGTTCAAGCTATCCTAGGACAGTTCGCCGGAACGAAAGAACAACAAATCGTGACAGCTTCCGGCTCCCGACTTACACTTCACAGACCCGATCCTTCGCAAGGCAAGATTATTACAACGCTCTCCCATGATGTGTTTGGTATCATCAGGGCGATAGCAGCATTCAGGTTGTCTGGAGGCAGCAAGGGTAAGTCCTACAATCCACTCCATTTGATTTCCACTTAGTGATTTGAAGCATGGATGGCAGCACGAGAAATACCACCATGAGGCGTCACCGTCTGGAATAGGTATAGACGGGAGAGACTATTACGGAATTTGGCTTACAAGTGTGTTGCAGACTACATTATCATTACATCGGATTCCGGTCGCATCACAATCGTTGAATTTGTACCCTCACAAAATAAGTTCAATCGGCTGCACCTAGAAACCTTTGGGAAGTCTGGGGTTCGGCGAGTGATTCCAGGACAGTACCTGGCGGTGGATCCCAAGGGCCGAGCATGCCTCACTGCTTCAGTAGAGAAGAATAAACTGGTCTATATTTTGAATCGTAACGCGCAGGCCGAACTTACGATATCATCGCCACTCGAAGCACATAAACCTCAGACACTAGTGTTTGCGCTAGTAGCTTTAGATGTAGGCTTTGCAAATCCCGTTTTTGCGGCTCTAGAGGTCGACTACAGTGACTCGGATCAAGACCCAACAGGACAAGCTTATGAAGAAATTGAGAAGAGTTTGGTCTACTATGAACTTGATCTCGGTTTGAATCATGTTGTCCGAAAGTGGTCAGAGCCTGTTGATAGGACCGCAAGTATTCTGTTCCAAGTGCCAGGAGGTGGAGATGGACCTAGTGGTGTCCTAGTATGCGGTGTCGACAACATCACTTACCGACACTCAAATCAAGAGGCTTTCCGTGTTCCAATACCAAGACGTCGCGGGGCTACTGAAGATCCTCAAAGGAAACGGACTATTGTGGCCGGAGTTATGCACAAATTAAAAGGTGCTGCTGGTGCCTTTTTCTTTCTTCTCCAATCAGAGGATGGCGATCTCTTTAAAGTCACTATTGAGATGGTAGAAGATGACGAGGGTCAACCTACGGGTGAGGTCCAACGACTCAAGATCAAGTATTTCGATACTGTGCCTGTTGCTTCTAGTCTTTGTATCCTTAAGAGCGGCTTTTTGTTTGTCGCAAGCGAATTTGGCAATCATCAATTCTACCAGTTTGAGAAACTCGGCGACGACGACGATGAGATAGAATTCACCAGCGACGAATACCCAACAGATGCCTCGAAGAATTATACGCCCATATACTTCCATCCCAGGCCAGCTGAAAACCTTAGTCTGGTTGAAAGCATCGACTCGATGAACCCTATGATTGACTGCAAAGTTGCAAATCTTACGCAAGAAGACGCCCCCCAAATATACTCGATATGTGGGACCGGAGCTCGAAGCACGTTTCGTACACTGAAGCATGGCTTAGAGGTTAGTGAAATCGTCGAATCCGAACTACCTGGTATACCATCTGCCGTTTGGACTACGAAACTCACTCGTGATGACGAATTCGACGCATACATCGTTCTCTCATTCACAAACGGCACATTAGTTCTCAGTATTGGTGAAACTGTAGAGGAGGTCACAGATACTGGATTCTTATCATCCACCTCTACCCTTGCTGTTCAGCAGCTGGGCCAGGACGGCTTGATTCAAGTACATCCTAAAGGTATCAGACATATTCAAGCAGACCGTCGTGTCATTGAATGGGCAGCACCTCAGCACCGTTCTATCGTTGCTGCCAGTACCAACGAACGACAAGTGGCTATTGCGCTTAGCTCGGGTGAGATTGTGTACTTTGAAATGGACACCGACGGAACACTTGCGGAGTATGACGAGAAAAAAGAGATGAGTGGAACTGTAACATGTTTGAGTCTCGGAGAAGTTCCTGAAGGCCGCACACGAAGTCAATTTCTGGCTGTTGGTTGTGACGATGCCACAGTCCGTATCCTCAGTCTTGATCCAGATACTACACTAGAGAACAAATCCGTTCAGGCACTTACCTCTGCCCCATCTGCATTATCCATTATGGCTATGGCTGACTCCTCGTCTGGTGGCTCCACTCTGTATCTCCACATTGGTCTGTTTTCTGGTGTATACCTACGAACTGTTCTTGACGAAATCACTGGAGAACTTTCTGATACCCGAACACGGTTCTTAGGCCCCAAGCCGGCAAAACTATTCCGAGTCTCGGTCCAAGGGCAAACCGCCGTGCTTGCACTGAGCTCGAGACCATGGCTTGGGTACTCCGATCCAGTCACAAAAGGCTTCATGCTAACTCCATTGGACTATCCTGGATTAGAATGGGGCTGGAATTTCAGTAGCGAGCAATGTACTGAAGGAATGGTCGGAATCCAAGGTCAAAATCTAAGGTACGTACGGACTTCTTTCTTCTCAATCGAAACTAGCTATGATGATTTTCTTATCGTTAACCTACTTACGTCCAACGTGACCCATGGTGATCAATTATTATAAATCCAATTGTTCCTTCTGAGCTATCTACTATGCATTCCTTTAGCAATAATATAACGTCATGAAACCGATGCTGACAAGGATAGAATTTTCTCCATCGAGAAACTTACCGACAATTTGTTGCAAGAATCTATACCGCTTGCCTACACACCGCGATGCTTTGTTCGTCATCCCGATCAGCCATACTTTTATACTGCTGAATCTGAGAATAATGTCCTTGCACCCGGGACAAAACAAAAGCTGTTGGCAGATCCTGCTATCACGAACGGAGATGCCGCGGTACTGCCACCTGAAGAGTTTGGCTATCCTCGCGGAACAGGACATTGGGCCTCCTGCATTTCTGTTGTGGATCCAGTCACGGAAAAGAAGGTACTTCAAAAAATTGATCTTGATGACAATGAAGCAGCTGTCAGTATGGCGGCTGTTTCATTTGCAAGTCAAGACGATGAGGTTTTCTTAATCGTGGGCACAGGCAAGGATATGGTGGTAAGCCCACGCTCCTCAACCGCTGGCTTCATCCATGTATATCGATTTCTCGAAGATGGAAAGGAGATCGAATTTATCCACAAGACGAAAATAGAAGAACCACCAATGGCTTTACTTGGATTTCAGGGACGCCTCTTGGCTGGTGTTGGCAAAGATCTGAGAATATATGATCTAGGTATGCGTCAGTTATTGCGAAAGGCCCAATCCGAAGTGGTACCAAACTTGATTGTTGGGCTCCAAACTCAGGGAAGTAGAATAGTCGTCAGCGACGTGCAAGAAAGTGTTGTGATGGTTGTATACAAGTTCCAAGAGAATAGGTTAATTCCTTTTGTGGACGATACTATTGCACGCTGGACATCATGTACAACTATGGTTGACTACGAAACTGTTGCTGGAGGTGATAAGTTTGGGAATCTTTGGCTACTTCGATGCCCTCCGAAAGCTAGCGAGGAAGCAGATGAGGATGGTTCTGGTGCCCATCTGCTCCATGAACGTCAGTATCTCCAAGGAGCTCCTCATCGGTTGTCATTGATGGCACATTATTTCCCTCAAGATATACCTACCAGCATCCAAAAGACCAATTTAGTTGCTGGAGGACCCGATTGCCTATTGTGGGGTGGATTCCAAGGTACTCTTGGGATACTTATCCCATTTATCAGTCGAGAAGATGTGGACTTCTTCCAAAGCTTAGAACAACACTTAAGGTCTGAAGACGCACCTCTAGCTGGGAGAGACCATCTTATTTATCGAGGCTACTATGTGCCGGTGAAGGGAGTCATTGATGGAGATTTGTGCGAAAGATATACCCTCTTGCCTAAGGACAAGAAAGAAATGATTGCGGGTGAATTGGATCGGTCGGTGAGGGAAATTGAGCGAAAAATATCGGTACGTTTTGCCTAATATTTATTGAACATGAATAGACGCTAATCAGTTACAGGACATACGGACACGTTCTGCATATTAATCGGCACGCCTAATAGGGGTTTGGAGTCTTGTGTATATTACAAAGGGACATTAAGCACCCAATTTACGAGCAGTCAATAGACTATGATACAAAAACAGTCAACCATTCTACAAGCTTTCACTTCAAGGCTATCTCTGTCCTGTGAATCGTCTTTTCCCTGCATCTGGCGTTCTCCCTTTTCCTTTTATGTTTGCTTCCATTGGATGTTCTCTTTCCCACCTCTCGTCATCTTTGTATGCTTCTATCCCGGCGTCTAGATCGTAGTCGACTTGTTCCAGATACACCAATGCTATATCGTAACTATTTCCAAATACGTGAGCCACAGCTTTCTCGAATCCATATCATCTCCAATTAAGATCGGGGGGCACATACTCAGCAACCTTACAAGCAACCTGCCACCTTCTCACAATGCTTTTCCTCCTCTCTTCATCCTCCCCTTCTACCGGCCGGGGACTAAGACTAACACCCCCCTTATAATACTCGCCTGGTATAACCACCGTCCTCCTTGCCAACAGGAGATGATCTGAAGTCAAATTGTTCGCCTTTCTCAACACTGGCAGTGGGACATTGTAGCGGAAGGACAACGAAGTTACGGTATCCATGTCGTGGTCAAGGAAATGCAAGACATCTTCTACGGGTGGAGTGCTGGATTTCTCTGGTGGTGGAGGGATGTGATTGAGTGAGGAGTAAGGTGGAAGAGTCTCGGCGTATGCTGGAAGCTGGGGAGGTTTGGATGACGAAGGAGTATAGGTTGGTGGCTCCCGTAGACCTTGGGGAAGGGGAGATGGTGCGGTTGAGATTTGGCAGAAGGGACAGTATGTTGCAAATCGATTGTTTTTCTACATTTTCTACAGTTAGATGCACGCTCAGATTCTTCCACATGTATCAGATAGCCAGATACGCTTTATGCGGCGGGAAACAAACACAGATACAGTTGCCACAAATTATTCTACCACAGCAATCAAGCTGCCTATCGTATGCTTTGGGCTTTTCTGATTTCTCGTCGTATTCAGGGGTTATATTCCTTAGGAGGAGAGCGCAGGTACAACAGGCGTCATCCATATTTGTTTACCAATTTTAGTAATACGAGAAGGAGATGAGGTTCTATGTGTAGTGTGTAGAATTCTAGTGTTATAGTGTGTATGACGAGATATGTACGGAATACATGAATTCCCCACTGTGGACTAACCCCAGTGTTTCGGCGTTTAGAAGCAGCTAGTCCAAAATGGCTAGCGTGGGTTGAACTCACCTGTAAAGTATCAAAAGGGCTGGACCTAACAGTCCGACAACAAATATCGTGAGATTTTGATAAACATAACCTGAATACCATTCCAGAAGATCAGGCTGCTCCAGTACTTTTGTACGGATGGTTACATTCACTCTTATCCCTAAACTCCCTCCTGAGGTCCAATTGGAGATATGGCACTTTGCTTGTCTAGAAGAAGGGAAAACCTCGAGCAGAGTCCAATATATCGCCCCAGACTGTCCCTTTATACCTCTCGCACTGGACAGAGTACAGATACATATCACCAAAAGTGGCTCGCACCTGGTTCTAGTCTTAGTACAAGTATGTCAGATTGCTAGGAGCCTGGCTCTCAAATGTCACTGGACGCTATGGCCTACAAGAAATCGCGTCGATTATCAAGAGACTGGGACAAAGGTTTATATAAACAGAATGCATGATACCTTCTACATTGGGGAACACCCGTATGACAGTTTCTGGTTGCTGAGGGCTCTCGTAGGCCCAGCGGCGCCACATCTTACAGAGGAAGAAGACTGTCAAGTAATGGATCTCCATTCTGAGCAACTCTGTGGTATTCGTCATTTTGCAGTTAATTGGTGGGTATGGCTGTCTTGCTTTGCGAGGGGTCGCTTCGAGTGGATGACACTCATAGCGGCCGGTACGATGGAGCAGATGACAATAGTTATCAAGAATCCCGTCTCAGAATCCGACAAATGGGCTCGCTCTAAGGGTCGCTTAACACGCATCACACCAAACACTATTCGGAACATGTGCGCAATTTTTATCAAAAATTGGATAGATCCGAATCCGGAAAGCAGTTGGCGGTATTTCGACTCCGAAGAAGGTGATGACTGCCTGTATTTGGACCGTATTCCAAAACTCAATTTCAAGGTCATGACAAGCCATATCGGACCAGACGATGAAGATTCAAGCGAGGATCGTATTGCTTTAACCCATTTGGAACAACAAGTTCAGTGGTATGAAATCAATTGTGAAATAGAAAAGCTCCGGAGCGAACGCAAGCAACTCAAAAGACGAATGGATAGTTTAGGAGTATATTTTCCACCTCCATATGAAGGGCGGACACTGGCTGGAAACTACATAGAGGATGATTAAGTGACAGTTTGGGATAGATGAAATATCGGAGATCACGATGTGAGTCTGCAAAATGGTAATAAGTGTCTGATTCTCTCTGAAGTTGAGTAGTTTCTAAGATATACTTGGTTGCTTTAAGAGGAAAGTGCGTTGGACGTTGAGTCCAAACGCCAGTGCTAATATCGTGAGGACGTTGAGTCCTCACATGAAAGCTCCTACCAACTTGTCCGACACTCTTCATAATTGTAAACCTCGATTTGACTATTCAAACCTGCTATCTTTCGTGTATTTCTTATCTCTGCGTTCATCAGAATTGATGATGTACTGAATTGCTCCGTCTTCAGTATATAACTGGTAGCACTGCTCAATATGCGTGTCCCATCAATCAAGAGTAAGCCAAACTATACTCTGGGCACCACGTTGTTATCTCCTCCAGCCTATCATGCTCATTTTGCACCTGGACATACCCAAATGGTTTCTCCTGCCAGACCTCATCCATAGCAAACGACCCCATTAATTCCTTCGTAGGTAAATTAACATCCTCACTATCACTCTCTGCAAATCCCTCTAGCTTGCTCCAAAACCAAGATGCTTCAGCGCCGGCCTTAGCTTTCCCGCCCAGCTCTGCATTGCCTGACCTCTCTGGGTTCCAATCCGATTCTTCTAAAACTCTCAACATTGAGCTCCTTCGCCTTAATGATATCCCGCCACTCAGGTCTTCTCCCGTATCTTTCTGCGGTATTACCAAGTCATATCCCAAAAAGTCATTTAAGCTCTTCTCCGCCCGAGAACAAATCATACTATCAGCATTAAACAAAAATACATATTCAGCTGGTGCAATCTGCTCCCAAAACCATTTCTGGGTCAGGAAGCTAGACTGTTTGTACGATTCGTGGAATGCAAAGTCATCTGGAATACCTCTGGGTAGCTCTCTTAGAACTATGGCTCCGCTTTTCACAAGACGGGCAAAGGCAGAGGATTTCTGAAAGGCATTTTTATTCGAGGATGAAGTGAAGACGTGAATGGGCCATTCTGGTCCAAGAGTTACGGAGAAATGGAGGATTAGCGGAACGAGGTTTTCCAGAGGTCGGGTTTCAAGAATTGCTGCTGCTCGTGTAGCATTCAGGTTCTGTTGATTACTTGGAGCTGAGAAGTGAACTCTGAGGTCGCTCTCAGCTACCTTGGTATTCGGGTAGTCGTAATAAAGGATCGATCCCGTTATAATCAGCAACAAGATTGTCACGAACAAGGTTAGAACCGCACCACGATTCTGACCACGATTATGTTTACTAAGTAGCTCCATAATAAGTCCTCTAATCATTGTTCTGCACTGTTCATGAGAGCAAAAACCACTGGAAGGGAACCCTGGCCTCATAAGAAACTAATACGGAAGGACGGGGAGGTTCGATCCAGGAATTGGTGTAGCAGATATCCGCACTTCAGCCGATATGGATAATGTCCACATGACCACGACTCAATTGGAACTTACAACGCCATTTCCACTGGCTAAGTAGTACGGATCTACAGTCACCGCCAAGAAGTAACCGAAGATTTCCACAAAACCGCGTTTTTTCGTGATACCGCGTTCCTATTTCTATTACAAAATACATACAAAATGCCACCATTACGCTCTCCACTATAGCAACGCGATGGGAACTCACGGAAGGCAAAGGAATTGACTCCATATCAGCGGGGGAAAATATAGGGGATGGCAGACAAGGGCGCAGGATGTTCTACTATTAGTAGAGAGTACAATTTGCCACTTACCACAGTTTACAACACCTTACAAATGGACACCTTACGGGATAAAGGGAAATTGCAGCCACGATCTGGGGCTGGCAAAAGCTATACAGAAGCCAAAGAAAGACGTATACTACGACATGTACGCTCTAATCCTAAGGACACTTATGCCCAAGTCATTACAGCCTGTTCATTAGAGTGTAAGAAGAATACAGTCAAAAAGATTCTAAAGGAGCATGGCATACAAAACTGAAAAGCAAAACGCCGACCTTTTCTAACGCAAAAGCATGCCGATCAACGATATGCCTGGTGTCTACGAAATCGGCACCAAAACCCTAAGGAATAGGGTATGATAATGTGATCAGATGAGTGCTCGGTCGAGCGTGGCAGAGGGAAAAGAGACGAATGGGTATTTCGGACAGCAACATAGAAATGGCGCCCGAAGATAGTTCAAACTTACGGCACGAATAAGAATATGAAGGTTATAGTCTGGGGCTGTTTTTGGGATCTCGGCCGAAGCAATCTATATATTATGGATCGAGATTTTGAGAGTAAGAAATATAGGTATTCTGCCAATTCTTACCTGGAGGTTTTGGAGGCCGAATTGAAACCATAGTACGATCAACTAGACCCTGGCTATAAATTTATATAGGATAACGCTTCTATATACCGAGCTTACAAAGTTAGAGACTAGTTTATTGATAATGGTATTATACAACTTGAAGATTGGCCTCCTTATAGCCCAGATCTTAACCCGATCGAGCATATTTGGTGGCACTTAAAAACAAGAGTTGTAGATATATTTCTACAAGTAGCAACTAATAAATCAGAGAGTGAAGACGCTAGGCAACGTCTAGAGTCTTGTTTATAGGCAGCTTGGGATACTTTAGATTAGTTACTATTTGATAATATTGGTAGTAGTATACAGTCTAGAATAGAGGCTTATATTAAGGCTAAGGGGTGGCATACTAAGTATTAGATTATTTTGTATTTGGGGGAGTTTTTTGTTCTAATAAGAAAAAATTACTTGACATTTCTCTATATTTTGCTTATTTTATATACTATTTAATATAAGGTTTCAGGTTTTGGTCATTAAATAGATTTTACAGTGAACTATTATAGGGTTGCCAAGAAAAGATCTTCGAATATTTATTGGTAAGTACTGTAGCAGGTTATTCTTTTCATACTGCAAATGAAACCCAAGAATGTGTATACTTCCACAATAGGTACTTTATCGAATAGCCTTTCCCAACTTGGTGACAAATTTGAACTCGAAATTCTATTCGGCGTTTTATTGTAGCCTTAGATCTGATGATAAGGGAAACTAGCACATTAGTGACTATAGTTCTTTGGTATATCTACAGCAACGTGAGGCACGTCTGAGTCAGTACTCTTAAAGCCATCATGAGTTTTAGTATATTTCAAATACTATACTTTCGAAGCGCTAAGGCATATGTAGCAGATTCCATGTAGTGTATTGGCGGAGCAAGCATCGGTGGAAGAAAGGAGGTATGAAAGTCTAAGATACTCATGTTAGTGGGTGCCTGACCAGCCGTATAGCATCGACATGACCAGATATATCTGGAGCTGTATGCAATCGCTAGCCCTAGGAAAACCAAGTCAGTTGGTATCTTATGATATTCGATTATTCTAACCCAATACCTCGTGTCCGGTTTTCGTATTTCTTCAGATCCTGTCCAAATCTAAACGCACCTATGCAGTCAATAATGCAATGACCTTGGCTAATCTATCTATGAACAAAATGACCCTGAACTCCATCCTAGACACTACCACCTCTCTTCAACGCCTGCTTCATCTCGGACTAGTTGCACTCAACTCCGCAAGCCGTGGCCCATCAGCCGCAATTTCATGTACACCGCCTCTATATTGTTCCACTGACATCAAATCATGGGTAACCTTCTGGTCTTGCTGTCCAGCTCCTCCTACCTGTCCTCCTTGGCTTTTCCCTTTCTTCAATCCAACCCAAAACCCACCCGCAATTCCTAAGAGTACCAAAACTCCCAAACCAGCAGCAACACCTCCAAACACTCCCTTCCCAACGGTGCCATCTTTCTTAGTCACGCCAGTCAGCGTATCAGTACCTTCCGGTCCTGATGTCACAGTGGATGTCACAGTGGTTATCACAGTTGGCACGACTTCCTGTGTATCGTTGGTGCTAAAAGTCACCAGGTTTGGGTTCAACGCAAAGCCCCTTGACTCGGTACAGCAGGTCGCATTGTTGAGTCCACAACACCAGGATCCGTTTGGACATTGGGTCATCTGGAGGAAAAATCGGCCGCGGACCGGGGGACAGAGCGTTTTGGGCAAACACGTTGGGGAGTTCCATGTTTTGTCGCTGCAAGAGTCAAGCAGATAGGTGTTTGATCTCGGATGGTAGCATAGGCCATTGGTTTGACAGACATCTATCTCATTCGGTGCGCTACTGGTGCGATTGATGCCACAGCACACTTATATCTCATTAGATCATTATGTTCGGTCGGATTTGGTGTAGAAAGGAAGGACTTACTGCTAGAAATGCCACTCACTGCTATGCATGGCTGAAAATCGAGGCCTACTTTCTCCCCAAGTGGATTATAGCAAGCTATTGCGTTGATGAGAGAAGGAAAGATGAGCAGTGGAATAATTAATATGGGTGATTTTGAAATCTGCATCTTTTTGGTAGGTAACGAACGAAATCTGAAACTGATTTTAAGTATCGGGAAATTCTAGCCAGCAAACAACAGAAATTCAAATCATCCAACGACGTAGGGAAAAAAAGGGATATAAAGACTGTTGAACGAAGGATAATTAAGATTTTGATTGACAGGATTTAGGATTGCTGCTGTGGATCAAATCTGACTACGCGACCATGGTTAATAGACGAAGCGGCCATTCACCACACTAGCATCCCTCATCCATCATCACCAATATCTGAGGTCGATATATACGAGCTGCCCCCAAATAAGTCGAAAGCCGGATTTTGAGTTATCTTGGCACCACTGCGCAAGGCAAATTCCAAATACGATGTACGAAGCCGGTCGGTGATTGATGGTTTGGGAAGCGAGAGAAAGCGAAAAACATCCAAGGGCTGAAAAGTCAGGCGCCTATGTACGTATGCATGTTAGCCGCAGTTGAGCTTTCTTTCTTTGCCGGGAACAACATCTTTGTGTACCCTACTTACGTATATGAAACAAAACCATTGCGCTGAGAGGAGAGGAGAACATCCTATTCGCATGTACAGTTATTAAACAAACGTTACACAGCATTAGAGAAGTTGGCATAGTTCCTTATGAATCGCCTGTCGTGTCTGGTCTTGTGTCTGGTGTTACGAGACAGGAGCAATTTATGTTCCTTCCTGTATACTAGCTAACACCAAAAACACTAATATATCTAGACCAGACGTCTTGAGAACATGAAGAATCCAGAAATTTTCTACCATCTATGCATAAGAATCCTACTAAGTGGTTTTCTCTATATCTAGTTACCCATACCATATATCTATCCAGTTCTCGCTTACGTCAAGAATCCCCACCCCTCCCCCCCCCCCCCAAAAGGGGGAAGAGAAGATGGCACGATCCAAGAGCCCCTTTCTGATTTTCCTCTACTAGAGCCAGCACCAGACACTATATCTAGAAGATCTCCAGCTCTCTTCATACAGTTTAGAGTTTAGCATCTTAAAAGAAACCCAAAAAGTATTTCATCATTATACACACTCCCACAATGGTCCTTCCATCTACAACAACCTATAAAAAAAGAAACCCTCCACCCCATCCCCCAAACAAAGTCAGTCATATAAAAAGAAAATATCTTGCAATCACATCACATCCCCCCAACCTCCCCCAACCTAAAAAAAAAGAATTAATCAAGATAACGACTCAAAGTTAACCAAGAGACACAAAAAACACGATCAGAAAATGAAAAAGAATGTATTCAAAGGGAAGGTGTGCAAAGAATGGATCAATAATTAGTAGGGGAAGAGAGAAGAGAGGTATGTCTACCTAGGGAGGACCCAAGAAAAGGGGGGGAAATAAAAAAAGTTCAACAATCTATATAATTAAGTTTTTGAGGGATTAGCATATGTATATATATACTACTACTACCATTCCTCACTTCAACTCACCTCACTCACCTGCAATGCAGCATCTGCCAAAAAGACAAAAAGAAAGAAAAAGAAAACGAGCCAGTGCAATTTAATATACCTACACAACGCACACAAAATACACAAAATACACATACATGCCAGATTTAAGATGCACGCAAAATTGTTTTACTACTACTACATCTTTTTCTTCTTCTTCTTCTTTTTCAGACCCGCCACGGTGATGGGTTTAGTTATCTCATCTTAGCATGCATAGCTTGGTATGTATGTATGTATGTATGTATGTATGTATGCTATTACATGATAAAGAGACTGTACTGTATATATATACCTATATATTCCTATACCTATATAGGAATGAAAGAAAGAAAGAAAGAAAGAAAGAAAGAAAGCCATTTTCCCACATACTATACTTATACTTCACAAAGAAGAGCGAGCCAACTGAAAGAAGAAGCAGAGAGATATCATCTTCGTATGTATGTATGTATATATATATATATTTATATGTGATTCTTTTGGTTTGGTTTGGTTGATCCCATTTCCATCCCATCAACTTTTATCATCATTAAAATAAGGGTTTTTTTGGGTCATCTCCCTACGCTGATTTTTCATGATATCGGCATATATGTAAAAGTATATGTGGGAATGTGTTATGTACAAAAAATGCCCCCATTGGTATCATCCCTTCGCTAGCTATATACACCAACAATGATAATCAATAAATAAAAAGAAAATTATAGCTCGAGAGAGCCCGTCATATATCCAAAACATTTCCACCCATAAATATATATATATATATATATATATATATCACTACATCATGCTCATAAGTTCATAAGATCGCAAACCAATATCTCGCGAAAAAAGACATGAGAGCCCGCACTAAATGCGGTCATATTAACTTCCTCCCATGCCATTTCCGTAATTTGCGACCCCACCGCCACCAAGTGAATTGAAGATATCAGCAGGTTCCTGGCCGATCTCTGGAGGCTCCATGTTAAATGGCATGAACCAGGCACTGCTGGGTTCGCCCACAAAACCTGGCATGCCATTCATTTGCATCTCCCAGCTGATACCGGCATCCATCATCGCAGGAGCAGGAGCATCGAGGCCGGCATAGGCGCCAAATACGAGTTGGCGGTCGAGATGAGGTAAGATTCCTTGCTGGTGTGGAGGTAGAATAACTTCGTGACCGTAGTAGGGGCTTTGCTGGTGGTACATATTTACAGGTGTGATTGGACTCATCTGATTATAGTTTGGCGGTATTTGTTGCTTGTGCATGTGTGATGGTGTTGCTCCGCCAGGTGGATAATGTGGAAGATTTGTGTTGACGGGGTTCAGATGCTCTTTTCGCATCGAGCGGTGGTGTTTTTTAAGCTGCCGCTTCTGGGGTTGTGACGGGTCGGTAGGTTGTGAGGGAGACATGGTGTGGAAGAACTCGTCAACTGTATGATAATCTGATTTTTGCTCCAAGACAGCGTCGTCACCTTTTTCCTTCTTGACCACAATAGCGGGGTCTTCGAAATCGGATTGCGAGACTCCGTGAGGATAGCGATCGAACCAATCTCCATATTGGAAGATCTGAGCAGAGGAGGGGCTAGCACTCATTGAACCTTGTCGTGAAGCGTCTGCATATGTTCTGTATTGGTCCTTGAGGTTTTCAGACATGAAGTGAAACATTCCCCAATACCTCTTCATCTTGGCAAGATACTTGACATTGGTAGCTAGGTTTCTCTTGGAGGTGGCCTCCATCGTCGAATTGTTGGAGAAGACTCCAAATATGTGGACGGTGCTTGATAGAAAAGCGCAATAACCAGTAAAGGGTGCTGTAATAAAATAGGACTCCCCCTCCCGTATTATGTCCGAAATTGCGTTCGCCGCTTCGAATGCTTTGGCTCCTGCCTTGGTGACAAATTCCTTCGGTACGTCTGTGGGTGCTTGACCACCAGTGTGCCCAGGGACAGCGAATCGATTCATGAATAAAATGTTCTGCTGTATCGAGATGTGAAGAAATAAAAAATGATTAGCCAGACCTTCTGTGTGATGCGTCTGAACATTCTCTGATGTATACTGTAATGCATCTGGCAGTGTCGTGGCGAAGCTCTCTGTTTGTTGAATGAGGTCAGTATAGATGGAATCAGGATGCCACATTGGATGAGGATCTTCTTCTTTGCCGCCTAGGTTTAGGTGATTGATGATTCGGCCCCATATCGCAATTGCTCGAATCATGTAGGCGGAGACGCCCATGTTGTCTTTCGCGTTCGAGAGTTCTCCTGTACCAGAAGCCACCGGCTGAGGGACATCGCCTCTCAGGTTCTCGGTTGGGCCTGGCATATCGAGTTGAAAGTATTTCTCCTTGATGGGCAGAGGGAGTTTGAGATTCTCCTCTTTTATGAATGTAGGTCGATCTGTACCAGACGAATTGAATCGGTCCATCAGGAAACAGGCCCACATGGTCCTTCGTCGTATCTCTCGGTCAATGAAACTCAGAGGTGTTGATCCGTTGCGTTTTAACGGATCGTGATCAAGATCTCTGTGTAATTGTAAAGCATACGCCATTCTGATGGCCTGTCCCGCAAGAGCCCAGCTTCTGCCACCTTGACACGTACCGAATTCATGAAGGCCAAGTATCAACAAACAAGTTAGAATGGTGATATTCGGCCATTCATACCGCCGTACGACAATGTCTCTGGCAACGCAGGCCCATTCCTCACCTCTCAAAAATGCTGGGGTGGTGTTGAGCTTGGGATGTGTTGAGAAACGTGCCGATACAGCGCAAACAGCAAGAACCAAGACCGGGGGTAGGGTTCCAGCTCTGGGATAATCAGTGACTTGACTCGATGAGGATTTAACGGGAGGGGAGGATTATACTAACTTTAACTTGCGCATGAAACTTGGTTTGTGCAGTAAGTGGTAGGTCTGGCCACATAAGTTCTCAAAGAACACTTCTGCTAGGTGTTCTTGGATATTCTTTGCTGGTAATGCTTCTGCACCCTCAGACAATAGCTTGTTCTCCTCTGCTTCCTGAATCAACAAGGTTGATGATTTGGAGCTGCTGTCTATGCTTGGGTGCGAAACTGATTTTGCCCAGCTGTCTAATTCTGGTCCAAAGGCTTCGTCAACGCCACGCTTTTTGCCCGATGCGTTCCGAGCTGGAACGGTCCCAGGAATCGCTGGTTTAACCGTAGCTCTCGTGACAACTATCGTAGTGTCTTGTTCTTCCTTCGGTACGATCTTGATGATACGCTCCTCCATTCTCTTCAATCTCTTGTCGAGCATGGCCATGTAATCAGTCCGAGGAGCGGCCTTCCTCGTCGTAACCTTGTACACACAAGGGATACGTGAGCGAAGGCAATGCTTACACGCAGGCTTCTCACCCGAGCATCTGATTTTCTTCCGTCGACATGCTATACACGCAAGTGGCAACCTCTTCCGCTCCTTGCCGGCTTTGGTCTTCAGATCACTCCACGGCGGTGTGGGATCGTTCTTCTCTTCCCTGGTTCTCCCTCCTAGATCACTCCCATCGATAGGCCCCATACCGCTGAAGCCAAAGTCGTCTCCATAACCCCCATCCAAGCCTCCCGTACGATTGCTCGTAGGACTTGCTCCTTCGGACCCTCCACTGATACTAGCATTCCCCGGATAGCCGGCGCCAGCTGCACTACTAAAGCTGGCCCGCGGCAGTCCTGACATTGAAGTAATGGAGCCGCGATGATCTGATAATGGGCCATGTCCAGTCAAGCTGTACGGATTTGACGGGCTTTCGGTTTCCAAGGCATCGTCCATCCCATGCTCGAGTAGATCTTGGGTTCGAAAGGAGAAGTTATGGTCGAAATGCGAGGTGTCGAGTCTCTCAAGATGTGGGTGTCCGGATTGGATATGCGCCTGGTGGGATGGGTGATGGGCGTTGTCCATCATAAACAGTTCCGGCCGCACCAAGTCCGCGTGTACGGGGGCATTCGATCTGGCGCTGGTCCTGATGGCCTGGAAATCCGAAGCTCGTTGCGCGTGGTAACTCATGTGCGCTCGGCTTGGTGTGTTGTGGTGAGCGAGGCCTTAGCGATTCCTATTCTCCCTGCGGAAGCGCGGCGGATGGATGGCATATATTGCGGGGTATCAGCCACCTTTGGACGTCGGCAGGATCACTGTTGCACGCATGCATACGTTTGCGCCATAGACAATTAGACAATTAGTAGTGGAAGGATTGCCTTTTCTATGAATAATCTCTCGAAGGAGGAGATGGGGTTGGGTGTAGGTGTGGTAGTAGTAGTAGTGGTTTTTTTTGGCCTTCCGGTAAAGGGTGTATGTATATAGTTCAGGGCAGCAGACGAAGGGGGCGGAACGTTGACGGATGAGATGGGGAGAGGAGGAGGAGGAGGAGATGGAGGAGATGGACAGTTGAGCGTTGTTGGTAGTAGTGGTGGTGGTGGTGGTGATAGTGATGGTGGTTGGCGGGAAGAGAGAGGTGCTTAAGCGGACGGGACATCAACCATGCGTGCGGGCTGGTAACTGGCAAAGGGGAGGATGGTGACGCGCGAAGATATATATGGTTTTGTGCCTGTACCTGATGAGCAGCTTTAAAGGCAAAATCGGTGTACGGGCGAGTCGGTGTGGAGGATAAAGACAAAGAGGAAGCCAGACGAGGTCATCACCAGCAAGAAGCCCGCAAGCCAGCCAGCCAGCTAGCGTTTAATTTTTGGTGGTTCTACTGGATGACTGGAGGTTGGTTCTTCTGGTGGTCTGTGGTTGATGAGGTTAGATTTCCCTTGGATGGGATGGGATGGGATGGGACGAGGGACGTAAGTAGCAACAATACAGTCCACGACTAACTAACTACTGTACAGTCCTCTACAGTACTCCGTACCGTAGCGGAGCCAGCCAAGTCGTGGTGGAGCACCCCCAGCAACCGCAGGCGTGCTTTTTTACTACGAAGTGAAGTACAAGAACCTGGAGTAACGGCCGTTTTGTGGATAGCCAGAGTGGGA
>Ga0247734_1000651_pt1 | contig 29240 bp, 27 predicted proteins | sample UWRJL103311B2_FD_180933 | JGI IMG/M metagenome (GOLD analysis project Ga0247734, IMG submission 180933) | Plant litter microbial communities from Arlington Agricultural Research Station in Wisconsin, United States - UWRJ-L103-311B-2 | ecosystem: Environmental > Terrestrial > Plant litter >...
AATCTCATCACACACACCAACAACATCAACTACCACACATTCAACTTGCTATTTCTTGATAAAGAGCCCTCCAGCCGCATCCTCGACCAACCCTTCTTCTCTGCTTCTCTTCTTTCCCAATCCACAACACAATGTCAGACCTTCAGGGACGGAAGGTCTTCAAGGTCTTCAACCAAGACTTCATTGTTGATGAGAGATACACTGTTACAAAAGAACTCGGTCAGGGGGCGTATGGAATTGTCTGGTATGTTTCCGCATATGCCACTGTCGTGGGCACCCATAGCTGATCAATCCTCCCCACAGTGCTGCGACCAACACCCAAACACAAGAAGGAGTTGCGATCAAGAAGGTTACCAATGTCTTCAGCAAGAAGATCCTGGCGAAGCGTGCGCTGCGCGAGATAAAGCTGCTGCAGCACTTCAGGGGGCACCGCAACGTATGTCAGCCAAATGGACTGCTGTGAAATAAACAGCTAACGTGGGGTAGATTACTTGTCTATACGATATGGATATTCCTCGACCTGACAATTTCAACGAGACATATCTTTACGAAGGTAAGGCATGCCCCATCCCAGAACCCGCACATATTCCCAACCCGCTATTCTCTTCTCTATGAGCTGAAGCGATGGGTCTTCATTGTACCTGTGTTACAGACATAGGACTAATTTGTTGTGCTCTACAGAACTTATGGAGTGTGACCTTGCTGCCATCATTCGATCCGGACAACCTCTGACCGATGCCCATTTCCAATCATTCATCTACCAGATTCTGTGCGGTTTGAAGTATATTCACTCTGCCAATGTTCTCCACCGTGATTTAAAGCCAGGAAATCTTTTGGTCAATGCCGACTGCGAGTTGAAGATCTGTGATTTTGGTTTGGCCAGAGGATTTTCGGTCGATCCAGAGGAGAATGCCGGATATATGACCGAATATGTTGCTACGAGATGGTATCGTGCGCCGGAAATCATGTTGAGCTTCCAAAGTTACACCAAAGCTAGTAAGTGCCCTCACACAATTCCTAGCGTATAAATCTAACGCCCCTTCCAGTCGACGTTTGGTCGGTAGGATGTATCCTGGCAGAGCTCCTCGGCGGCCGTCCATTCTTTAAGGGTAGAGACTACGTAGACCAACTGAACCAGATCCTCCACATTCTTGGCACACCGAACGAAGAGACGCTCTCTCGCATTGGCTCACCTCGTGCTCAAGAATACGTGCGAAACCTTCCATTCATGGGTAAACGCCCTTTCCCAAGTCTCTTTGCTCAAGCAAACCCGGATGCGCTTGACCTTCTGGACCACATGCTAGCATTTGACCCCTCTTCCCGGATCTCTGTTGAGACTGCTCTCGAGCACCCATACCTTCATATCTGGCACGATGCGTCTGATGAACCTGGATGCCCTACGACCTTCAATTTCGATTTCGAGGTTGTCGAGGATGTAGGAGAGATGCGAAAGATGATCTTGGACGAGGTTCACAGATTTAGACAACATGTGCGGATCCAACCTGGCCAACAAGGCCAAAACCAAGGTCCCACGGTGCCAATCCCACAAGCAGGTGGCAGCTGGGGAGCAGAGGATCCAAGACCGCAGGAGACATATGGTCAGGGCGCTGGTGGTTTGGAGCAGGATCTACAAGGTGGTTTGGATGCTATGCATAACTAGGATGGCTTGCATATGGAGCGGCTGACTTAGATTGTTTGTTCTTTGGCTACGAAAAATGCGATCCATATTCTTTGGATCTGCGTAACGAGACATAATGATGCAATGAAAAACGAAAGATGAGACTGCCTCACTCAATAAAGATTTTTTCCTGCAAATGAAGAGAATCCCACCCAAAATTTTGTGTTAATCCGGGTTTACCTATGGAATTCTTCTTCTTAGCTTCCTTTTGCAAGTACCTGCCCCTAGGAAAAGGTAAGTAGAACATCGAAGTGATAGTGTTCAGCGGTATAGTGGATATCACGGTAGCAGAAATGCCATAAGTGATCCACAATCACAATCAGAAGCAAATTTTGGGCATTTATTGATTGGAATCATAGCTCTTTATTTTTATTGATATGTCGCAGCGAATGCAAGAATGTATTTACAAGAATCGTCCCCTTTCCACACGCTCATCTATTTTACTGATATTAATACAGCTTTTTCCTTAGCCGCACCCATACTCCATACACCCATCCTAGCTGTATGCCCAGTATTGGGCGGCGTACTGTACACTTATGACACCAACGCTCGCACAGGTAGGTGTCTGCATTCCTCCGGCAGTCTCAACACGATAGATGGTGCTTATGCCCACACTGACATAAGGAGCGGGCTTCGAGACCAATTGGAGCCAATCCACGGCACCAGTTCCCGCTGGTCCCTTTGCAGCATTTGCAGGGGCGGGAATGTTGTCGCTCTTCTTCGCCTGGATGGATTTCTTGGAGGTAAAGACGAAGTTTGGGGTTCCGTCAGCAAGGAAGAAGTGGCTACCGGACTTGGCCAGCTTCGCATTAGGTGGCAAGCAGAAGTCGTTGTTCCTGCCGGGTGGGCTCATGACGACGGCGGCGGTGAGGGCATTCAGAGCTGCTGGGTCGGATGCGGCGAGCGCGGTTGCGTCGTACAGAGTTGCGATTGCTCCGATGGCGATGGGTGCGGCTCCCACGGCGGTGCAGGTGTAGTTTTGGATTCCGCGGCCGAGGGCTACCTGTACCAAGGCTGTGGTTGGGGCGGCAAGTTCGCGGGCACCTGAGGAGGAGGGTTAATGGGCATCCCTCAAGCTATGGGACTGAGGGAAGAACTTACCACCGTTAACGGGGAGAGTTGCAGTGGCCGCCTTCACAACCGGCTTCGGGGGAAGTTTGGGGCCAGGTCCTGGAAAGGCTGGGGCCGCCAATGATATTTGCATGAGGGAGAGTGCCGTAAAGGCGAGACCGGTGATCATGGTGTTGATGGATGGCATGGTGACGTTATTATTTGGATTGGATTTGTAGGTGCTGTGTAGTTGGAAGGTGGTTTTGCGGTGGAGATATATCAAGTTCTACCTGATGATGGAAGAAAGTAGATAGGTAGTTATTAAGTAGCTTGGTATCAAGAACTTGCCGGAAGTCTCTTGAGTAAGACTGGTCTGATTGAGGACAGGAAAAATGAAGGTGATTTCTGGACTGTGAAGGGAGTTCTGTTTGATGGGGCAACGAGGCATTAGTTACGGAGCATGAGGGCCATCTTATAGATTTTCTTCCATGTACTCAACCGACCTTCTAGATGAAGGCGGCTGCCACTCCCTGCAGGCGTCTTTTATTTCCAGTTTTTCTCGTGGGTGGCATGGGATGGGGTAAGATTGCGTTCAACGTAAACTAGTACTACAATATGGTTGCATGGCCGTACACCTGCATCTAACCTTGTATCGTGCAGCAGCAAGCAACCTTGCCCTTGCTTTTGCCCAAGCTTAAGCCGCGCTACCACCACTTTACGGCACGGCGCCTCCACGTCTTGTTTTGTTTTGCCATTTCTGACAGTATCAGCAATTCATTTACCTACGACTCTATGTACATAGAAGCATACTAGGGGCCGCCATCCCTCTGGGCAGATTGGGGCGTCGAACGTGGAGACGGAGGCACAATCTCAAGGTTGAAGCTGGAGCTCCTTTGTCTCAGGGCTGGTCAGCACGCAGTCTAGCTAGCTCAAAGGGATTGCTGCTACTGTACTTACTGTACTTACTGTAGAATTGCAGGACTGTATCAAAAGTCTGATCGCAAGTCAGCAGTTGGTACTAACAGCCAAGCCAACAAAAGCTAAGAGACGCCAGGATATACTACAGTACTGTACTGTAGGAGATGCTTGTCTGGCTTCTAAATGGTGACTTAGCCGATTCCCTTACTCCATGCGGACGATGCAATACTCTGCAGCAAGCAAGATTCAAAATCAAAGTTTCCACTTACAGTATGGAGGCCTATACAGTACAATGCAAGCACCCATAGCCGACGCGGCAATCCTTGCTACCGGTACTACTTTGCTGCACCGTACATACAGTACCCTGACCTGACCTGATTACCGACGCCGTCCGGAAGACTTAAGCGGTGGCGATGTACTTGAGCACTGATGCACTGAAGCACTGATGAAGTATCTCGATGGAAGTCAGGTCTTAATGTAGTGCACGGAATACAATAGAGAGAGAGAGGCAATGCAGCGCTGCATTGTACCATAGCTTCCAGAAAACCCGGCCCGTCTCACTCCAAATTCATACTTTGCTACTGTACCGGAAGAACTTGCTTTTGCAACTCCTGGTCGGACTTCTGTTGGAAAAGGTAGGAACGGTGTCCATACCAGGCAGGACACGATTGAGCGATAGCAACGTACTCTCAGTCTCTCATGCTGTCGGGAGGCGGAATTCTGTTTGATATTCCTAAACATCAGACGATTACACTATCTTATCGCAGAGATCGACGCAAATCCTTCCCCTCCGTACTGAATTTCCCGCAACCTGGGGAGCGGAGGAAACAAAACAAAAGCCTCAAAATGCGGACAAGTGGTTGAGCTAGAGCTGTTGTTTCGCGGCTTGTTTCGAGTTTCAAGCATCAAGCTTCCGTTGAAACTCACCCAAGCTTTGCCGCACCAGCAATCCAACGGCTCGGGTCCACAGTCTGGACAAGTCTACTCCGTACTACTGCGTACTGCTGGACTTCTAGTAGGTAAGTGATTCAGCTAAGTAAACCTTATTCACGGCTTGTTCCTCTACGACCTTTGCGCTCGGTAATATTATTACTTCGTACAAGTCAACGGAATAATGGCACCGAAGTACGGGGTATGTTACAGTACGGTACCTACCTGCTGAGGTATCGTACCATTACAGTTAGCGTGCTGTGAATATGTATTGTATATGTGTGTGTCTCCGTATGTATTTACGAGGGTTGGATCTAGAATGGTACCTATAACCGCTATTGAATATCGTTTTTGTATTGCTCACTTTCCCCGTGATACGGAGTAGGATATTACCGAGTGCCTGCCCAGGAGCCACCACCAGATAGATGGCGGCTGATATAATTTTGCCCCTGTGACTGACTGTTTGTTTGTTTGAACAATCCGCCCTTCTGTACAATACTGATCCTTCTGTACTCCGTGTTTCGTCCGAATATCCACTGTGTTGGGTGTCTTTCTCCTGCATTTGGAGGGCTTTCACGAGCTTACCAACAACTCTTTGACCCTCGTCGTCCTCCACTTCGGGCCATCAAAGCCAAGCAAGAGGCGGACCGGGCGTTCTGCATTGACGCTTACAATGGATTCCCAATCCCAATATGGTCTTAATTAGCCGTCAATTATTGATTCCCCACGAGGCACAGGAATAGTTTGGTTACATTGCTATATTGGGATCTATTAGCTTCCTATTCCGTGAGATCGTAATCAGAAGAGCGGCAATGGTGAATGATACCGGTCGCGAGAAAGCAAAGAAGGCCATCGACCATAATATTGTGGAGAAAGGGCTTGAAGGATGCTTAGGTGAAGTCAGTATGCGACTAGAGAATTAATAGAAGCATCTGACGCTAGTGTTGTGGTTGTGGTCTTTCACAGTAAGCTACTACTAATACAGTATCTGACGCTTCCCGGCATCGTGGGAACAAGGTTTCAAGCGCGGCCTCGTGGCAAGCACCTAACATGCCATCTCAGTTCTAGGTCACAAAAAGGTAAGATCAGCTATTAGTCTGATCAGATCGATCCAGCCATCGACTTTTGTATATTAGCCCCTGTACGCTTATATCGAGCATGTCTACAGTCTAGTTACTCCAATTAATGTAATGTCAGTTTATCAGCAGTGATACCCACGACAGCCAAACTGGAGCAACTCGTACTAGAAGCAGTCGGCTGATTTATCAAATATAAACTGAGTTTGCGCAGACAGTGCAAGCACGACAGTGGAAAGTGTGTGTCGTTGTTGTACAGACTTCTAGTAGTGAAGCGGAGTATTAAATACATGTTTTTATACAGTCCTCGACTGTAAGTCCAAATCATCAATCGCTCAGTAGAGATAGCAAGACTTCAATTGCCAAAATGACGCCTCTATTGACCCCACGTCAGGTTTCCTCCTCGACTAATCAAAAAGTCTATCAAACAACTGATAAAGACGATTAACAGAAGTCGAAATCAGTGGAATGACCACGCCGATAACGCAGCCGTACTCGGCTTTCGGAGTCACTTATGAGTTGCTAAATTTAGCTTGGCGGTTGGGTGCCGAGTCCACCGCTCATGCCTTGAAGCCTACTCGCAAGTTGAGGGTACTTTTCTTGCACCTCCAACTGAGTTCTTGTGGCTTCGGCATAGGACAATGCGTTGACAATTTCACCCTCTGTACGGGAGAGCTCAGCAGCGCGTTCGAAGTATTGGAGAGCCTCGGTGACTTTGCCCTGCTGAAGTAGCAGTTGTGCCATAGTGGCAACAGCAATATCACACTCGGGGTCGACTAAGCATGTTGATCAGTAGCTGTTCCCTCAAAAGAGAAATTCGGAGTCATGACTTACTAATGAGAGCCTTTTGGCAAAGCTTCTCAGCCTCTGCAAAATCTTGCTTCCATTGGAAGAGAGCCAAAGCTTTGTTGATCAGTGGCAATACATTCATTCCCAATGGCTTGCTTTGCTTCTCCATGTCTACCGCGAGGTCGAATTTCTCGATCGCTTCCTGGTACTTCTGTTGATCTAACAACAGTTCACCATAGTAGTTGTAGACGTCGGGCACTTGACCGAAGTTCTTAATACACCTCCTGAATGTTGCCATTGAAGATGCAATAGATCCCATCTTATATTGTGTAACACCAAGCTGGATGTGGGAGAAAATGAAGTCCTTATCGAGCTCAATGGACGTCTGGTAATCTCTGGCAGCTTCTGAGAACTCGCCTAGAATGAAATGGAGTTGAGCCCGGTGGTAGTATATATCTGGGTCTTGGCTGTTTTGCTCCATAGCCTGCTCAAAATCTTCTGATGCTCCTTCTTTGTTCGCTGTATATTGGTTAGTCAGATTTCTGCTACCAATTTAAGTATAACCAACCAAGTTCCAAGTGCATGCTGGCACGTTTAATATAGCTCTGAGTCAAGGATGGTTGTAATTTGATGCTGGTGGTCAGGTCCTCCAATGCATCAATATTTTCACCCCGAAGGTATCGGAAGGTTCCACGCATGTTATATGCAAAGGCTTCCAGGTCACCCAAATCACCCAAGACCAGCGCTTTATCGAAAGCTGCTGCTGCCTCCTCATAACCAATAGCAGTCTTTTTCTCCATTGCGTTCCATCCTGCTTGTAGTTGCCCCTTGCCGGAATCCTCAGCAAGCTGAGCCGATTCCTCTAGGCCTGCTGGGGGAGGTCGAGCGCGGAAACTCTGAAGATAGTTCGTGACAAAAGTTGGGCTGGGCAAGCGTTTTGCCTTCGTAGCTAAGATTGCCTTACCCTTCGCCTCTGCAACCTTCTTAAGTAGCCTCTCAACGGCTTGCGCGCTCGAATCGTTCCGGAAACTATCGATTATACAACTGGCTGTGAAGTCCAAGAGGGCTTCGCTGTATTTCTCCAGTTTCTCATAGGCATTTGCGCGTCTATTCAAGGCCTTGACATATTCGTTATCCAGAGCGATTGCTGCAGTTGTGTCCTCAACAACCTTATCCCAATCAGCTAATGCATTGTAACATGCCGCGCGATTCGAGTAGAAAATAGGGTCGGGCTTGCAAAGAATGGCTTTGCCATAGAGGTCGATAGCTAGGGGGTAGTTCTGAGCTCCATATGCGGTGTTTCCTGCTGCCTTGAGTTTTGCGGCATATTCTTTCCGTTCTTGCTCTGACAGCTTAGCAACTATTGCCTCGTCCACTTCCGGAAGCTCGTCAGCACTCTCAACGGTTGGGGCCTTTGGTGCTGGTGGTTCTATTGGACCCTTCTCTAGATCCGGCTTCTTTTCTTCTTCCCTCTTTTTCCGCCGATCTTTCTTGCTTGACTTTTTCGAGTCCCGACCAACTGTGGTAACTTTCTATTCGGTACCCAGTCAGCTACGATAATTGCACGATGATGTCTGCTGAAGGATAATACATACTGAATCGGTTAAGTAGTATGCAACACCAGCTCCTGATACTACAATCGCAACTCCAGCAACTGTGTATACAACAGCTTTGTTCTCCGACGCCCAGGTAGATATGCGCTCCCAGACCGATGAAGGAGGTGTTGACGCCGCGAAAACTGGGAATGGTTTCGCAGTAGGAATTGCGTTCGTAGCCATAGTGAAGTCGAATATATTAAAAGGAGAGATAAGTACAAAGCAAAGAAGAAACCCGCGATAATGGTTCGATGAACAACACTAATGGAGGTGAAAAGGGGTGATGTCAATACAGTATAGAATCCCGTACTCCAGAAAAGATTATTGTCGCTCGATAGGTGCACGAGCCAATCTCTCCTGGCCACCCAAAGCGGTGAGCCAGCCGGGCAAGCTAATGTCCGGCAGAATTGTTGTAGAAAGGAGTCACCCCGCCAAAAATGACAAAACACAAGACACTCCTACCCTTGACTTTAGCCTCAAAATACTTTCAACATATTAAAATAACTACCAACACGGCCAAAACATGGCAGATCCAGACCCCCAGCCCACTGTTATTGCCTCGCTGGCCACCGATGCCCCAGCTGCTACAAGTGCTTCAACTACTGTCGAACAGAAAATCGATCCGTGGAACGTAGCGGGGGAGGTAGGAGCTGATGGAAAGGTTAAGGCTATTGACTACTTTAAGCTTATCGAGGAATTTGGCACCAAGAGAATTAGCAAGGAGGATCTTGCCAGATTCGAAAAAGTTACGGGCCACAAGCCGCATAGATTTATGAGAAGAGGAATTGTGTTTAGCCATCGGGATTTGAACCTGATGTTGGACCGACACGAGAGAGGCGAACCTTTCTTTTTGTATACTGGACGGGGCCCCAGCAGTGATAGTATGCACATTGGTCATACTATTCCTTTCGAGTTCACCAAGTAGGCATTTCCTACGCATATTGACAGAGGACCTCTCTCATTGTTTAACGCATCTAGCTTTTGTTTGGATGCTTCAGTTGCTAATCACTCACAGGTGGTTACAAAATGTTTTCGATATTCCGCTTGTTATAATGCTCACAGACGACGAGAAGTATCTTTTCAGTGAAAAGAGAACCATTGAGGAGGTCCAAAGCTATTCGGCAGGCAATGCGAAAGACATCATTGCTGTTGGCTTCGACCCAAAAAAGACGTTCATGTTTAGCGACTTTGATTACATGGGTGGAGCTTTCTACAAGAATGTAGTACGTATGGCTAAACACATGACTCTCAATGTTGTACGGGCCGTTTTTGGGTTTGATGATAGGTAGGCTGTCTGTTGTTTTTTGATCTGTTTTGCGCTTACGTATTTCATAGTCAAAATGTTGGCAAGTTCCACTTTGCTGCTATACAAGGCGCAACATCGTTTGCTTCCTCTTTTCCTCATATCTTTGGCGACGACCAGTCCAAGACGAGACTCATACCAGCATTGATTCCGTGTGCCATCGATCAAGATCCCTATTTCCGATTGACGAGAGATGTTGCCACTCGGCTCCATTTTGCGAAGCCAGCCCTCATCCATGCGCGTTTTCTCGATGCTTTGCAGGGGCCAGGATCCAAAATGAGCGCGTCTGACGATAAGTCCGCTGTCTTCATGAAGGATACGCCCAGCCAGATTAAGAATAAAATCGTTAAATTCGCATTTTCGGGCGGCCAGGAGACTGTGGAAGAACAAAGAAAGATCGGTGGAGATCCAGATGTGGATGTGGCTTTCCAATATCTCACCTTTTTTTTAGAGGATGACGACGAGTTGGAACGAATTCGGGTAGTTTATCGCAAAGGAGAGATGCTCACGGGTGAACTGAAAGGCATTTGTATCGCACATCTTCAGGAATACTGCAAGGCGTTCCAAGAAAGAAGAGCTGCCGTTACGGTAAGCCAAGCTAGGAGATTAACAGTCTGGACGTGTCAAGACTTTGAACATATGAGGTTGAATGACCACTAACTAAATCTAAACAGGACGAGGTCGTAGCGGATTTCTTTTCTCGTAAGAAACTTGAGGTGGGTTATTTTACTTAAAACAAATACTCTAGAAACGAAAAAACTGTAATTCAGGAGAATCACCTGGCCTGCCAAAGTTTCAGCTCAAATCGCTGACTCTAGCTTCACATCTAGTTTAAGGGAAATCCGAACGCACTAAATTCCGAGGCGAAAGATGGAACTGCACCTCAGGGATCCACACAGGAAGCTGGAGTAACTAAGTTAACAAAGAACCAAGAGAAAAAGCTTGCGAAAGAGAAATTGATTGCGGAGAAGAAAGCTAAAGAAAAGGCAGCTAAGGAGACGGCAGCCAAAGAAAGGGAGACTAAGGAAAAGGCAGAAAGCCTCGCTTTAAGACCAGCTTCCGAATAAGCCCGTGACAATATCCAACATGCTCCACGATATCGCCTACTGTCTCTTAGAGACAAACAGGGTAAAGAAAAGGGAAAATTACAGGGTCAAGAAGGTAGCTGTACCCGGCAATGTAGTAGACTCCAATTTAGCATATAAATCACAATGTATCCCTTGTTGTGCCTGCAAGACGCAATCGGAGTATTGCAGTTTTTGCGAATTTTACACGCTCATGTTTAGGATACTAGTGACCTTGCTACTTTGCAAGCAGTAATACAAGCTCGTTGATATATGTTGATTTAGGGTTGGCAATGGTGCATGTCCTTTAACATCATCTCAGTATGACCTTCCCAAAGACAAAGCCTCTGACTCCATTGCTGATCCAGCACTCTTCGCCATCGATTAAGTCGTCCACCTTGACCGATGCCTCAACGCATAGTCTCTTCTCCAGAGCCCATCGTCTTGTGGTTCCAATTTGCCCTCCACTTGAGACTGGTGGAGTAGCCCATTCTCGATCTCTCCAGAAGAATACGCTCGTCAAACTCCCTTCCATGATTTCTCCACCGTCCGCACTTAAGATTAACACCTCTCTTGGCTCAGTCATTTCTTGGATACCAACCCTCTCCCTAGCACCTGTGTACATGTCCCGAAACGTGGTCTTGTACGAAGTGTAAGGAGATGGTTCTGTCCTCTTATTATCTAGCAATACATCCCATGGCGATGACCTATCGGGGACGCCATACAATAGATCGCTATTGCCCAGTTCCAAAGTATCTCCCGTTAAAGGGCTCACTTCAACGTTTTTCCAATCTCTAGGCGGAGGTATCCTCTCAGGATAAAGATTAAATTTTGAGACTGGTGGCGTGGGATTGGTTTCTACAGTAATTATTCCATCCCGGCTTAATAAAGCCCGAACACGAAGCGGTGTCGTCGAGTTTGGTGGAATCGCTTCATTGAGCTTCTTAAGAAGACGTGAAAAGCCTTCCTTGCCAGCCACTTGAGAGATCGCTGCTTTCCACCCAAATTGTTTAGCGGCTTCGAGGAGACGGTCTCGGTGGAATGGAAGCATGTAAAACGGGCTCCCAGTTACATTCTCGTCGTCCCAGTGCTCCGTATTTATGGAGAGAGATGTCAGAAGCGGGTCATATCGCAAGGACGAGAACAACTGGAAGTCGGGTTCGTCCTCCATGTCATGTATAAATAGATGAATCTTAATATTAACAAGGTGAGGTAAACTTTCAAGTAACAGGCTGATAGTCTAAGATCAAGATCTCCTCGAGCTTCAAAACAGTATTGTCAGCAGAGGTTGCCTAGGTACGTATCCTTTGGGGATAAAACAAAGCAAGAAGGTGGGGTCTTGGCGTCGAATCCACCCCTTTTATTTGGCGAGATTTCCTTTGCTTCTTCACTCTTCAGGATGCTCACCATTCCGTAGGTACATTACAGCTCTGAGATAATGCGGTACATGGGTGCGGCCTTGTTTGAAGGTGATTCGAGACTGATCGCAGGACCGCACCTTGGTTACACGCGCGGGGTTTTCATGTGGCTTCGTGGCTTCCGAGCTGTAAAACTTGGTGGCTCATTAACGAATCAGAATGATATCAGGTTTGAGTGTCATTCAGCCTTAGGAAAGTCCGAGTCCACTACTGCATTGAAGGCATAAGAGGACCCAATAAACTATTTATATAAGAAACTAAAGTCTTGCAAGGCTTGACATGCAGCTTGCCGATGATTCGGAACTGGGCAGGCAGGCACACTCATCTAATCGCTTGAGAACTTCAGCCTCCTCTTGACTACCGAGTGTAAACTCTTAGGTTCGCACTTAACCATCTCTTGTGTTTTTTACACGCTTCAGATGAATTTTGGTGCACAGTCTCGCGATGTCGTCGCAACACCAGCCGCAAGATCGTGGACGCCGTGACTTTAACCTTCCACCTTCCAACAAGGGAGGAACCAGTCCATTCTCACCTCTGCCAGAATCCGGTGGAATTGCCCTTCAACCGCTGATACCTAAAAAGTCTACCCGACGCAAGTCTATTTCGCCGCTATCTACAACAGTCGTCGATGGTAGGTGTACTACAACCCCAATACTACTACAATGAAGTATCAGAAGTGGACTTACAGAATTAGAATCGCCAAGAGGAGGACCCTCCAGCAGAGAATTTCTGCCCAATGAGCCCACTATACTGCGGGAATTACAGTACGAATTTGATTCCAACTATCAGTTTCGCAGACTTTTCTGGAGCGGATTTCGACGATTCATCATGTCTACTGTGCTAGTATCACTATTGGTGGTAACTATATGGCAGTTTGGGAGGAGACAGGTTATATCTAAGAAGTGGAAGCGCTGGTTTAATGCTATTAATCTCGGTCTATCAATGGCACTAGGGATGAGTGTCCAAAAGGGATTTAAAGGTATGGCCGTAGACTTGAGGTGGTGGATATTAAGTCGCAAGAAGAGGAATTTATCAGAGGTTTGTTGCTGTTTTATGCTACTATAGATTATATACAGCACTCGCTGATGACAATGGCAGGTTGATAAGGTTCTTCGGTCCGACAGTCTCACAGTGGTAGCAGAGCTGCTTGGGACAAGTATGCAGAACCCATTTCGAAGGTAAGAATCTGCGTTTACATTGCTAAGCTACGCTGGTACTTTTGGTTAATCAGGGCTAAATCTAATCGTAGATGGAAGACGATCGTTCTATGTGTTCTATGGCTACTAGTCAATGTATGCTATCTGCACTGTTTTGATCATTGCTCTACTAATTTTGTATCCAAAGGTCGGATCCCAAGTTGCTATAGCTATCATGGGATTAAACTATGGCGCAGAAGTTGATCAAACATTTGCTCTATGTAAGCCAGGCCTTGTGCTTATTCCAGATATGAAGCAAATATACCCTGTTGGGTTCAACACACAACCACGAAACTCATTAGGAGCGCAACAATATACTGCTAATAGGTCTGATTTTACCTTTCTTGCTAAGATTTAGTCTCGTGTGCTGATGCCCTCAGTTTTGGGAACATGGCGTTGAGTTTTGATTTTGAACCAATCAGCAAACGGCCACCAGTAGGCAAATTCTGGACCCCGGGAGTCTACTACTTCTTAGACGACATACTGCGAAGATGGACTTATGTTTTCCTAGATTGGTCGCCGCCTGGCGAATCTCCGGTTTACACGGATAGAAGCATATCATCCAACTCATCTTGTCACAGCTGGTTGGTGACGACTGGTGGCAACGGAACGATGAGCAACTTGACAGTTTTGAACGATGCCAATGGTGGAATGTTCAATGTATCGCTACCAACTGTCGGCGGACCTGATCAGACAACATTTTTTACAAGTCCTGACGTTGTTTGTGGAGATGGGTGTAGTGTTGTCGAAGCTTTCGAGGCGTCAGCTGAAAAACCTTGGTACTATAAATGCAACATAACGGTCAGTCTTGTTGAGAATGGCACTATACCCGAACATCAAGTAGGATCAAGTTTGCGTCAAATGGCCTCCGCTGGAATTGCGCTTCAGGGATATGGCTTGAATTCAGCTTTGCCAGGAACTAAGCAGTATCAAGTTTATCCGTCGCAATCAGCTTATGGGGAGCCACAGCAGGGTTCGGTCAATGGTATGGGACAGCTCATTAGTCAATTTGTAAGTAAATTGAAAGAAAGAAAATGTTTACTCCATATCCAACAAATTTCAATTCCCTCATACTTCCATGACATCCACACTGATTTCGGCATCTAGGCGATTGGAGTTGTAGCGGCATCAGCAACATACACAAACCAAAGCCTGTGGCTCAAGGTGCAAGGGAATCAGCCCCAGATTGGGTCGCAACTTGTAATTGAAAGTTGGCCTTTTATTTGGCTCATAGTCGCTCTGATTGTCGGCGCTCAAGGAGTTGGTTTTGTGGTAACAGCCTTCTGGGCGAACAATGTCATTGTGAAAGACGAAAGTGTGTTATCCACAGCAACGCTGTTAAGACCAGCTATGAAAGATTTGGGAGCAAGTGGTAATGCAGCGAGCCGTAAAGCCATTTGCAAGGTTCTTGGCGACAAAGAGGTGATATATACTGCTGTTAAACATGAAGAAAGCAACAGTTTGTTACATGTTGAGTTTGGAGAACTGGCATCTGATGCGAGATTCAGGAGCCACAGGGCATTCCCTGAAGGGATTTATGACTGACGTACAGAGCGAGATGGAAGTATACTATCTAAATAGTATTATTAGTGTAATGATTTTCATAGTTCAAGCATGAAATTATATGATGCGGAGGAGAAAGTATATCTAGATCTCGATTATTTTGCTGGCATGTACCTAGCGATCATATTATGTCATTGAAAGAGAATAGAAAGACTGACGGTTACATCCCTATCCTCAGCTCAGGTACTGACTGACCATACCACCATATTTGGCGGGCAAGGCGTTAAACTCGCACCAAACATTGGATTTCTGTTACAATTCTCACAAGTTTATGAAAACTTATAATAACAAAAACTTCAACTGCTCGTGTTCTTCTCATAGTGTGCATATGACTTCCCTACAGTAAGAAAGAGTTCTGTTGTTTATAAGCTGTATGATAATACGCTAAACCTATTTCGGAATATTTGGTGTCACCTTATTTTAAGGCTGGCCTCGCCGCTTCATGTGATCTCATCAACGTCACTTAAACCCTCCATCCAAACACCATATCAAGAGCATTCTATCAATCCGTACTGTCCCAAAGCAAAGCACCAATTGTAATGCATCTCTCACAGCCATAATGGTCAAGTTCTACGAATCGTCCTTTACTTACGACTACTCCTTCCCGGCTGTCACCCTTGCGTACTTCTTGCGGTACCCCAATCCATATTCTACCCATGTCCTCTCTACAGATGTCATTGACCGATCAATCGACCCTGTTACCGGCCGTTTGCAAACTCTGCGCGTGCATAGAAAATCGTCGCGCCTACCCGCTGCGGCTATAAAACTTCTGCCACAAAGCGTCCTTGGTAACGTTGCCGGAGGGCGCTCGGAGAGTTATGTGTTAGAGACTAGCACGATTGATGTCAAAGAAGGATGGATGCGGACTGAGAGTAAGAACTTAGACTGGACAGGGATATTGAGCGTGGTAGAGAAGCAGGAATATCAGCGTAATGCATCGGGTGGGTTGGAACAGGATTTTTCAGTAGGACCAGGCACAACGAACGTGGTTACCACAGTCATCTTCAAAAGTCGTTTGGGAGATAGGCTGAGAGCGAGGGCTAAAAAAGGGGAGCTATCTTCTGTTGTAGACGGAGAAGATGAAGAGGAGGCGCCAAAGAAAGGATTTTTGGCAAGTTGGAGCACAAGTGGAATACAAAGGAGTATCGAGGCAATTGCGAGCAGAAAAACAGCAAGCCAATTAGGACATAGCAAAGAGGGGATGGTTGTTGTGCTGGAGAGAATGCGGAGGGGCGGATTGGTCGGCGTGCTAGAAGGAATGAGACAGGATAGAGAAATGGCTGGTCTTGATGGAAGGGTATTTAAAAGTGCATGATGCCTGATAGGCCACACTTCAATGTGTTAGTATATGGGGAATATGGGGGCATGGTTCATGGAGTGCGCCTACGCGTTCTTTATGGCTTTACAGTCTGTTGTACGAATTGAGATGTTTGGGAGCGAGGCGTTGGATCAGGCATTTAGGCTTCCTTATAGTCCACTCAAATGAAAATTATGACGAACAATATTTTTCAGGCGATGTAAAACTATTTTAAAGCTATCTGAAACCCACCTTTTTTAATAGTTGCTATACGTTCAGTGACATATTGAAAATTCTAATCAATCCTCATTCTCTCTCTATATTTATATTTATCGTTATCATTTTCTTTCGGCTTCGGCCCAACACTCTTGCGAATCAGCATCACACAAATCTTCTATTCACGTAGAAAACGGAACGACAAGCCTTCACGGTGAAATACGGACTCACACCTATCGAACGTTCTGATTACCATCCCAACCGGCGGGGAAGGTACATAGTAACAGGGCCTCTGGCCAAGCAATTGCAACAAATGCTTTCTGTGGTGGAACCTTTATACTTATATCCATAGCATGACATGTCCCTAAGACCCCAGGGCTGTAGGTTTTACCTGCTGTCTGCTAGATGCAAAATACTAATACTACTACTACTACGTCTTGAAAAAGCTGTTGCGCGGTTGAGTGTGACTATCCTTCTTCGAGTATTTGTATAGGGAAACTAAATTATGCTAGCGTACCATACCATACTACTTCTAGGGCCAAATGCACTAGCCAGCGGCTGCGTATAACTTTTGTGCTAGCAATCTGGAAAGATGAAAGGAAGATGATATCTTCGCCCTCGTAATATTCACATTCAGAAATCGACACGTAGCATTTGAGAAAGCAATCTGTACCATCACTTTACAGAACAATAACGGTTATCTCAACTTAGGAACAATTCTTATAACCCAATGAACATGCGGAAAGATTAAATACAAACAGATAAGGCGATAATTTTCTTTTTTGGTTTAGTTCAGGATCCCGGTCTTATTGCTTTCCCGCGCTTCAATCAAAAATGTCCTGATTGTATCCCAATCTCTACACTGATGTGTTGCATTTGTACCCGTGAAGCCGCTCTTCCTATCGCTTCCACTTGAATCAATTACAATATCAGCATGATCAAGAGTCGTATCTCCTGCGCAAAGAACCGCTTGTCTTACTAACTCGGCGTGAATGAGATATCTGTGATATTAAGAAGTACGACTTACTGTAATCTAAGCAGTGATATTCATGACCATCACCGGCAAATCGGGACTTATCATGAACTTCATACTTCATAATCACATGTCTTAATACCGCCTGCACGATTTGTCAACTATGGTAGATGGCTCCCTCGGGAATAAACGCACTAGGCAGTGTAGCTGGTGAGTAACAGATACTGAGTAGATCTCTGCTAGCTGATGATCTCCTAGAATAACTTTACTCGGAGGCATATCGTATTGCCTAGGATATGGAACTCGTAAGAACCCCGATCCAACTTTCGAAATTAGCAAAGACTAAAGCTAGATGCGGAGAACCTACGTGGCATCAAATCATCCCAGAGTCGATCTCCAAGTTCTCCTGTGTCTTCGTAGTCCGTCGGAAATTTGAATTGAACCTCCTTTGTTGGTACTTTCCATGTTTAGCAAGAAAACCAGAGAGTTGCATTAAATATCCTACTTTTGGGTACAAATTTCTGCTGTGGTAGAGGTCCATGTCCATGTTGATGCTCAGTTCCAATTCTTATGCTCGATTTACTGTCTCTAAGACCAAAACCGAAAGCGAAACATACCACAGCAACTGCCAGATTGCAAAGAATTGCTTTCGGGCTTTTTCTAGCCTTCTTCATTTGGTATTCCTCATACTCTTTTTCATACTCGCTTTTCCCATCAGCCATTACGGGATAACGTATGTATGAAAGCTGATGCTATGAATGCAAATATGAAGTTCTCCTTGGTGGCCGAGTTTAGATAACAGAGTTTCAAAATCTCATAAGCATGCATGATCATGGGAGGAACCCATATTATGTTTATCCGTACAGGCTGAGTGAATTGCATTAGTATCACATGAGCATCAAGCATCCCTATTTAAGCGAAGCCAGTATTCCATTCAACCATTTCGTAGAGCACACATAGTTGTCGGCCAGCCAAATCACAGCATCTATTCGAAAAGTATAACACATTTACCTAAATGGCAGTGTAGTTTTCTCCTACCCTTGTTCTAATAGCTAATATTATTTCAGTGTTTTAGCTTAAACATAGGAAAAGAAGAAGATTTCTTAGAACAAAATGTAGGATGGTCAGGATTCTTCAGATATTCTAGAGGTGTCTCAATTCTAGAATGTAGAATATTGGAATGGAAAAATGCGCTTAGTAGTGTTGAGCTAGTAGATTATGTCTTAACCTGACGGTATATTATATATTAGTCATGCGGAGCATTTGTATCACTTTATAGATATTCCTTCAGGAATAACATTTCTCTTGGTTCATATCATACAAGCAACCTAGCAAAATCTAGAGCTGTTTATAATCATATTAGTTACTTCGTTGGCCAAAGTCTGATATATAACGCAAAATGTTATGTTGAGTCTACTTGATATACTAACTTTTAGCACTCACGTGAAATAGAATTATCCAGTGGACTTCTGAATTCTGCTGTTATGTGGAAGATGTATTCAGAGGGATACCTTCATGACTAATGTAGGGTTTGTGTGCCTTCAGGGCCCATGAAAACTAAAGGGAGTGTTACTATCAGGGGGTCAGAGAAGGAGTATGCCATGCTGGATACTCCGTAATTTATAACTTACACAGCTGTTGCAGGGAAATAAATGTGTTTAAAGCTCTTTCAGCCTTGTCTTGTATAGCCCTTATTTTTACAAGCATAAGATAAAATGAAGGGTTTCTATTGGCGTAGTAACGCTGGCTTGAGCTGAAGTTATTGCAGCTTTTATGTAACTAATGATTATTTATCGTGTAACTAGATGCTACCAGCATGATGGGCACTAGAGCTGATAGTTGAACATGAACCCTACCGTGTTATATATAATGATTTTATACGATTAGGAGGGAGTTTAGAAAATGTGTACATTGTCTCTAGGATTGTTGTATCTATGTACGTCTAGGAAGACTCGAAAAGCTGCGAATAATAAACTTCTAGGGACAAGCTTAATTCCTCGCTCAGCATCCCTTCACAGTATCTACCCAGTTCTTTCCTGTCAGCTTTTCGAAAGCTTCCTTATACTTCTCTGTAGTACCGCTCACTACATCCTCTGGCATTGTCACACTCTGCTTCCCCTTCAATCCCGACTTAGTTAACCAGTCTCGCAGAAACTGCTTGTCATAACTTTCTTGCTCCCGACCAACAGTATATTTTTCCTTTGGCCAGAAGCGACTGCTATCTGGCGTTAGAACCTCATCTACAAGTACAACCTCATCTGTCTCCTCATCTAACCCGAATTCAAATTTCGTATCAGCAATGATGATGCCTCGCTCATAAGCATAGTCTTTTGCAGCTGTGTACAATGACAATGCAAGATCTTCAATACGTTGTGCATATTTCTCACCAACCAAAGCGACAGCTTCTGAAGGGTGAATATTCATGTCATTTTGTCCAGCCTCTGCCTTTGTAGAAGGTGTGTAGATAGGTCCATTTGGGAAGGCTTCGGATTCTTGTAGCCCAGCAGGAATAGAAATCCCGTGTACTGTTGAAGATTGGGTGTATTCCTTCCAAGCGGAACCGGTGATATAGCCGCGTACTATGGCTTCAATTGGGAATATCTTGAGCTTGCGGACTTGCATTGAACGATTTTTAAGAAGGGCGGTTTGCGCAGTTGGGATACTAGAGGGGAGATCAAGTGTAATAACTAGATATAAGGTTAGTATAGCTCTCCACTATTGAAACCTATGATTTTGAGTTGAGCGGGCACTTACAGTGTGTTCGTAGGTTTGGTATAAGGGTAGGAAGAAGTGCAAACCAGTGTGCAGATAATAGAGTCAGAAGAGAACCCTTGGCTGGGATGCCCTATTAAGAAGTCAATCATGGCTCTTCAAACACTCTTGAGTACATGCGCTTATTAACTAACATTCTCCATAATAACATCGTAGGCAGAGATACGGTCAGAAGCAACAAACAAGAGGGTCTTGCTATCAACTTCATATAAATCTCGAACCTTACCCTTAGCAATCTTTGCGAGGCTGTCAAGGGGGATTGATGTCAGAACAGCTGGTGTAATTTCTGCCATTGTGTCTTGAGGGTTGCTGGAAAGAGTGAGTCAATTTTATAGAGTGTATGATTGATGTCACTGTATCTTGTTTGTCGCTGCGTAATTATTGTGTAGCACTGAGAGTTTGCAGAAGTGGTGTGATGATAATTTTGTAGAAGCGAGCACAACCATATTAAGCTTCGCCAACTACTGCTAAGCTACAAAACTAATTTATTGCCATTTGGCTTTCTGAACGACTTTTAGATTGTTAATTTATGCTGATGAGCAATCACAGATCTCCTACCGATCATTATCAAGGCATGCTCGGTGCAACATGATACTCGGAAAAATGTTTTCATCCCATTTATGAACCAATTTTATGAACGTACATACAACCCCGCCCCCGCCATAGTTCTCCAAATACCGGCTGTACAGTCAATGACGGTGAGATCTACGGCACTGCTAATGGCAACTGGAGTGGTGCAGGTGAGTGCTTATGACGTACAATGATAGTTTATTTCATGTTATGAAGTTGGGTTGTTACCTTCCTTTACATTTGCGATCACCTGCTTCATTATTAAATCGGATTCTTCACTACCAACATCCATCCATCCAACACTTCTCTAGCATCATAATGAGTGAACAAGCCTCTTTCACAGATAAACTTGCTCTAGGTGAGGCTCAGAGGGGCCCCAGCAAACGCAGAGTAATCGTCACAGGTGGAAGTGGTAAACTGGGACGATCTACAGTACGGTATCTCGCCGATGACGGGTGGGAGGTTATTTCAGCAGATATACGTCGCCCACCAGGAATCAGCGAAGACGGAAAGTCCGGACTCGATGGAGCATATCGACTCGTCGAGGTTGACTTAGAAGATATGGGCGCCGTGTTAGAAACATTCATGTCAACGGATATGGCGTACAGTGGCATCGATGCTGTTGTTCATCTGGCCGCTCTACCTTCGCCCGGTCAAACCAACTCCAGTCGCCAGTTTCGTACCAACACGATGAGCACATATAACGTGCTGGAAGCATGTAGGAAGCTCAAAATTAAGAACATTGTGCTAGCGTCATCGGAGACCTTAATTGGTATTCCATTCGACCCACACATGCCTGGGTCTCTTCCAATCACCGAGGATCATGAACGCAAGCCGGAGTCAGCATACTCACTCTCGAAGTTGATGGGAGAGACCATGGCCGAGCAGTATGCGAGATGGGACCCGGAGGTCAAAATCATTTCCTTGAGATTCAGCAATGTTATGCTTCCTCAAGAGTATGCGACATTTGAGGGATGGCAAAATGATCCCAAAGCTCGTTATTGGAATTGTTGGGGCTACATCGATGCAAGAGATGGCGGACAAGCTGTTTCACTTTCTTTGAAAAGTCAGAAGAATGGTCACCATGCTTATCTAATTGCAGCTGCAAATACTTGTATGAGGCAATCAAACGAAGAACTAGTAAAGGCAGTTTTCCCTGGAGTCAAATATAACCCAACATCAGGGCCGAATGATACTCTACTTTCCATAGAGAAGGCGAAGAAAGAGTTAGGATTTTCACCCAAATACATGTGGCAGGACCAGATACAAAAGACTTGAACCGAAACTGCTGCTTAGTACACTTTTTATCTGATCTTGATAGCGTAGGCCGTTAACTTAGAGCATATTATGTTTAGTTGAAGGACTAAAGTTTAGCATAAGCATCAGGTACTCTCGATTCTACAATAAGTATATATATGGAACGTAAGATGTTTACAAAGATAATATACTTCTTTTTCGAAATGAGGTTAGTGTGATCTCTTTAATATGAGTGATCTGGTGATGTAACTGCGAACTGGGGTTAGCACGTTGCTCGTAACTTCTAGCATGGACACAAATACTAAAGATGACAGGCATAGATACCTAAACCTAATACTATTGCTTTCCTAATACATTAATCCGTTTCTAGACTTCTCCGTTGCTCTCTATTCAACTTACAGAATACAAATCAGCTGATAAGATATGGGCCGCGAGCTCCAGATAGGGATGTAGAAACTGCAAGCTCTGTAAAGTCAAGATAGACCAGATTAGAATCCTTCAATTATATTGAATTTGTAGTAAAGGAAACTCATTTATACCCCCAGTGCGATGAAAGCAAATCCCAATGCAGACGATGTGTTGCAAATGGTGTCTTCTGCAATTATAATGGGAAGAAGGAAGTCTGGCGCATTGCTGGTCCTCCAACCAAAAACCACATCTTTGAACCGCCTTATCCTGAAAACATTGAATCACATCTACCGCGGTCGACGGATGAAGTAGTAGAACACCTCCCTTCCGAATTCTTCACGCTTTACAACTTGGATATCCAATCAAACAAGAACAACAATCCCTATAATTATGCCGCAACTCTAATTGCCCAATCCATTGATACTAACGACGTGCTGAGTCATAATGGGCTTTCTGACTTTCATCGGCACTATCAGCCCTGAGTATATGAGGTTATTAGAGGAGAAAGACCCCCGTGCTCTATTGTTAATGGCTTATTCGTATGCAGAAGTCTCTCAGTTTGGGATTTGGTGGCTTTCGCGGCGGGCGATCTTGGAAGGTGAAGCGATATGCATATATTTAAAGAGGTTGGATCACGGTTACGACGAGATTGAGCAATTGCTTCAACTACCCAAATTGTTATTGTGTACTTCTAATCCTATATGATCAGAAGGGGGGCGTGTTGGGCAACTCTATGGTTTACACTGTTACCTCTATCAAAACTTTGCCAGGAGCCTGGAATTAGGAGAGTTTTGCCGTGCTCCTCGAATGAACCAGATTTTTGATGCTAAGTATCAGTGAGACATAAAAAATCTACTTCTCAAATCAAAAATAAGTTGGGACCAGTCTGAGTGGAAGTTTTTTATTTTGACTTGCTCGCGGACTCATCCTCAGCAAGTAGCATCTCTATTTCTCGCTCACCGAGCCACCCTTTGACACTTTGTATAACTTTTTCCAACTCATCTCCACCTTCCATTACATCGTCAAGATTATGCACCGTGAGCCCACTTCGATGATCGGTAACTCTTTGCTGACCCCAGTTGTACGTCCGTACTTTATCACCTCTGCCCATCTTAGCGACTCCAATTACGTTCCTCCTCAAGGCCACAATTTCTTCTTCCCTGGCTTCTCGTTTGGCCTGGGCTATCCTTGATCTAAGCAGCTGCCAGGCTTTCTCTCGGTTTTTATGTTGTGACCGTGAATCCTGCATACTAACAACAGTATTTGTTGGTAGATGAGTAAGTCGAATAGCCGAATCCGTGGTATTGACATGTTGACCTCCCGCTCCTCTCGCCCTCATTACATCCGTTCTAACCTCTGTAGGATTGACATAGTAATCACTCGTAGGGTCATTTAAGTCCACCTCGTGCATTTCCAGCCCTTCGCTTCCAGTTGTCGGAATACTGGGCAGCACTAACACGCTAACAGCGCTTGTATGTGTCCGGCCTGCTTTCTCCGTTGCCGGAACTCGTTGGACTCTATGAACACCGGCTTCGCTTCGAAGCTCGCCGTATGCGCCTGGAGCTTCAATCTCAATAATCGCTTCCGCCAAAGGTGCTGTCTCACCGGATGTTCCGTCCGCCGTATCGTATTTTAGCAGGGAGGCCCGTAAATTCTTTCGCGAACAATACGCAGTGTACATGCGTAATAGATCACTGGCAAACAACGCTGCTTCACCTCCCCCTGCGCCAGGGCGAATTTCGATCAAACAAGGTAGATCAGCGAACGGATGTTTCGGCGTGAGAGATGTCGCAAGCTTTTTTGAAAGTGCATCTAGTTCAGCTGCAGTCGTTACTAGATCATCTGCAGCCAGCTCACGAAGTTCGCCATCGGTCGTTGGATCCTCGAGAAGCCCCTGAAGCTCAGCTAAGGCATTTTGCGCGTCTTCCCATTCTTTCAGTGCTTCTGCAACACTTTTCAACTCGCCAATTCGTTTAGAGATTTTGATGTCGAATGATTCAGCTGTTTCCTTGCTCAATTTATCATGTTCTACGGCCATTCCACGCGCCCGCGCAAGTAGAGCTGGGGAGAAGGTGCTGTGGGTCGCTATTTGTTTTGTGAGCTAGAATCTGTGATTAAGGATGGGCAAGCTGACCTGTGCTGGAGAAACGTAGCAGCGGCCGTTGGGCAGGCTTCCGAAATGTTGTCAAGCATCGTCGACAGATCCAAGGGGCACCAAACATACTCATCCATTTGATTGTTCGGAGCTCTCAGAAATTTGAGGAATGTCAAGATGTTTCTGCAGACCGCCTTCGAATTGCCAGTTTGATAAAAAGGGCTTCGGCTATGTCTACGGTCACCCCTTGCTATGAAATGGAAGCCGACAAGCTACAATGCCAACCATATACATTCAAGAGTAGTGAGTATAGAAAGATATCTCGACTATCTACATATTTGTATAACTCCACTAGCATCTAATCGGCCTCTCTCGTGTCATACGTATAGCCCCATCAGATCATGATTACCTGGTTCTCCCCTTCCATTTACTACTTATGATAACCCCACAATATCCCCACGTTATTTGTCACATCCCGTCCGTCACTGGTTCTTGGAATGTACTGGACTGGCTCGACTGGCTCGACTGGCTCAAGATAGAACCGAGGTTTGCTTCTTGCGATGATTCATCCCATTCTTTCGTTTTTAACATCAATTTGTCTTTTTAATTTTGTTATCTCACTACTGCTCCATTGTCTCTATACACCCATCTTCAAATTTCATCATTCTCAGACATATTGCTCTAGAAAAGCTACCTCTTAATATCCATAAGGTGTTCTAGTAAAATGGCGGAAGTACCGTTCATAAGTAGGAGAAGTGTAGTCCACAGCACCGAAGGAATTGTTGCATGCACCCAGCCTTTAGCTGCTAGATGTGGCCTCAAAGTCCTAGCAGCAGGAGGAAATGCAGCTGTGAGTCTCCTAGATCCCACCTTTGAGTCCGATCTAACGATAGAATCTAGGATGCAGCCGTAGCTGTTGGTATGTTATTACCTTATGAAAGAAAGCCGAAACTAATCAAATGTAGCCGCTGGCCTGAATTTGACGGAGCCCATGTCAACTGGTATTGGTGGTGACATGTTTTGTCTATTCTACAATGCCAAAACCAAGAAAGTTGAAGCAATGAATGGATCAGGTCGAGCTGGCAAGAACTATACGCTCGATGCCGTTCGAAGCCATTTTGGATTTAAAGACGGGGAGTATGGTCAAATTCCAGAAAAGCATGTGCATGGGGTTACCATACCTGGTGCACCAGCAGGTTGGGTCGATACAGTTGAACGATTTGGAAGTGGTAAACTATCTTTAGAAGAGATCCTTGCTCCGGCGATCGAAACTGCTGAGAGGGGGTTTCCTGTCTCTGAGATTTCCTCGGCATTTGTAAGCATACTCTATTGAATCCGTGAAATCTGTGTGTCTAAATTCTTTGTTAGTGGAAATCGGGCGAGAAGTTACTAAAGGCAGCATCACCCAACTCAGCAGAACTACTAAAGAAAGACTCTGAAGGTGGTTACAGAGCCCCATTGGATGGAGAGATCTTCAAGAATCCAACTTTGGCAGCGACCTTCAGAGCCCTAGCCAAAGAAGGCAAAGCAGGCTTTTACACCGGCCGAATCGCCGAGGAAATCGTCAAAGTGACCAAGGACCTCGGTGGATTTTTGGAACTCGAGGACCTGAAAAACCATATGGATCTGGGAAGCGAAGCCGTTACGCCCATTTCCAAGATCTTCAAATCCCAGGGTTATGACCAGAGAAAGGACACCTACACGGACGGAATCACAGGTCAGGGTGAGAACGAAACAAACGAAGGCGTAGAAATCTGGGAACACCCTCCCAACGGCCAAGGCATTGTAGCGCTGATGGCCCTCGGCATTCTCGAAGAGCTCGAGAAGAGCAAGCAAATCCCGGTTTTTAAGCAGGACGAGCACAACTCAGCACCATACCTCCATGCTGTGATCGAGTCCCTCCGCATCGCCTTCGCGGATGCTGGATGGTGGGTAACAGACCCCAACGTCGAAGACGTGCCCTCCGCCGGCCTTCTCTCCCAGGAATACCTCGCCGAACGAGCCAAGCTCTTCGATCCAACCAAAGCCAACCCAGCCATCTACGACCACGGCAGTCCCGCCCACAACCACAGCGACACCGTCTATTTCGCCGTCACCGACAAAGAAGGCAACGCCATCTCCTTCATCAACTCCAACTACGAAGGCTTTGGCTCCGGAATCGTTCCCAAGGGATGCGGTTTCGTGCTGCAAAACCGCGGAGTGAACTTCAATCTTGAGAAGGGCCACCCGAACGTGATCGCGCCCAACAAGCGGCCGTACCACACTATCATCCCGGCGATGATCACGAATGTGCACGATGGAAGCTTGCACTCGACCTACGGCGTGATGGGCGGGTTCATGCAGCCCCAAGGCCACGTGCAGGTGCTGCTCAACATGTTGGTATTCAAATACAACCCTCAAGCCTCACTCGACGCACCGAGGTTCTGCATCGGCGCGGAGGGCGTAGCCAGCAGCGGCCAGGGAAAGATCGTTTATCTCGAGGAGGGCATCCCCGAGCAGGTGTGCGCAGAACTCAAACGGATGGGCCATCAAACCCAAATCCTGAGTGGACATCAAAGAGCGACCTTTGGTCGGGGCCAGTTGATCAGAAGCCATATCCAGGATGGTGTAATGGTATATTCAGCAGGCAGCGACCCGAGAAGTGATGGTGCTGCTTATCCTGCTCTATAAACAAAGTAGATAATCATAGACCTTGCGCGTGTTTGGAATAATAGTAAATAAATAGTATGAAGACAGGATCATGACCCCTACCTTCCATCTCAGAGATATATATATGTATATGCACTACGATTTTGTAATAACACTCCCCCCTCCCCCCCCCCCAAAAAAAAAAAGAAAGACACCAAAAATAAGAAGCCACCTATATTTTCCAACCCGTGCGAAGATACCGCCACCGAAGTGTTTATTTGGTTGCTTTGTATTTTGAGGATTTGCGATTGTGATATTTATACGTCGACGAGGGTTGGTGCCTGATCTTTGGGGGAATCAGGTTTAATTGTATGTATATTTATATATTTTTAAACCCCGACTATATATGTCACACGGCGGTGGTGAAAGCTGGAAAAGTGGAAGATAAAAGAAATTCAGTTTGCGAGATCTCACAGCCATGCATGGTCACGCATTCAGGGGAAATCAAAGTCATATCAATCTCAACGTTTAATTCGAATAGGCCATATCTATAGTACAAAAGCAAGCCTTATCTTGCCTTGTCTTATTTTGTCCCGGTAAAGGGTTACTCTCCCATAATCTAACGCCAATCGCTGATGTATCTTATCTGTATTGTTACAAGCTAAGCAAATAAGCATCCCAACCATCCAACGCTAAATGCGAAACCTTGAGAAATACCAGCAGCAGCAAGCCTCGATGCTCAGCAGGCATAGCCTAAAATATAAAAGTTAAAATTCGCCTGAGGGCGTAATGTGCCCTATTCTCCGAACGCCATGACTATGCAGAATATTGTAACGAGAATGTGTGTCGTAAGCAAGTGGAAAACTTGCTATGTGTTGGAAGGCATTTGAAAGTAAGATTTTGCCGAAGGCGCTGTCTTTCTTTACTCATCATGGAGGAAGGTGCATTTAGCTCCTTTCGCACACTTTCCAACTCCCCAGAAGCGACAAGGCTTCTTCTTGCCCTTGTATTCGCCATTTGCGTCCAGTGGTCCATCTGTCCAAGTCTTCATATCATAACCCCGTTGCTTAGAGTTGCTGTTATGGCTGTCTTGATTTTTCTTCGAACGATAGCGGTTGTTTTCGCTGTCCCATTCGTTGTCATTCCCCTGAGCTTTACTGTTGCCACTCGACCATCCGTTAATATCATATTGCTGATAGGATGTATCTGTACTAGTGGTGCCATTGGGGAGCGGTTGGCCATTTATTGGTTGACCATTGTAAAGGCCAGCAAGATAAGCTTGCACTTGTTGGGTAAGATCATCCGATTGGGGAGGTGCAGCCGTAACGTTTGGTTGTGCGGCTTGGACTACTGGGGCTATGTATTGTTGCATTTGGGGTTGTGGCATTGGTTGGGCAGGAATCAACGGAAGAGGCTGAAATTGAGCAGCTTGTTGAGCAGCTTGTTGAGCAGCTTGTTGAGCAGCTTGTTGAGCAGCTTGAGCATCAGCCGCAGCCTTTTTGATCGCTTCATCTTTGTGGTAGCCAGCCCACCACTCAGCTCTGCATGATTCTGTAGTCATCCATTCAGGAGGCTCCGTAGCAGGGAATGGCTTGCCCTTCAGCATCTGAATCGTGGAAAGAAGGCTATCCCATGCTGCAGCATCCATGGCCATAACAGGTCCTTGCGCATTATGGTTTGGCTTTGTAGATGAGTTGGCTCCAATCTGATGGCCAGGACCGCCAAGCTGCTTAAGAACAGAATTGATATCGACGCCATGTTGTTGAGCGTTCTTGAGCTTCTGTTCCTCATTTCGCCTTAAGAACATCTCAGTTGCATAGTCTGGGCCATATTGTTGTATCTCTTGTAGTCGTTGAACCACCCAGGTCTCGGAAGGGCCTCTTAATTGATGCTCCTGGTCAAGTTGCATTTCCTCTCCTTGTGGGGGCTCTTTTGGTGTTGGTGGGATATCTTGAGGGTCAGTATAGACAACCATTAGTTCCGAAGCTTCACGCTGTTCTTGAATTTGCTGTTCTGGTGTGGTGAAAGTCCTATCGCCGCCTCTAGTAACATATGTAGGGCCAAAAGAGGTGGTCTTTGGAATATTGCCCAGATCCACCTTGATTAGATCCAACGGATATGATCGTTCGTCCAAATTATCAGCAGGAGCCTCCTCGTCTTCAATGCTGCCGTCTAGATTCTCTGAAACACGCTTTTTGTGCATCATGCCCTCAGAACGGTCATCATGAGCGTCTTTGAGCATATTGTCTTGTCGGCCTTCGTCTTCGGCTAGCTCGTGCTTGAAAAGACGGATCTCCACAAGCTCAGGGCCTTCTCTAAACCGAACTCGAAGATGCCGCCTGCTCTCCTTTCGCTCTCGACGTTTCTTTTCTTCCTCCGTTTCTGGCGCCCGAGCTGGAGCATCTGGAATCTTTGGCGGTTCTGGGTCCTTCGCAATGCTTGCT
>Ga0247734_1000652_pt1 | contig 29204 bp, 27 predicted proteins | sample UWRJL103311B2_FD_180933 | JGI IMG/M metagenome (GOLD analysis project Ga0247734, IMG submission 180933) | Plant litter microbial communities from Arlington Agricultural Research Station in Wisconsin, United States - UWRJ-L103-311B-2 | ecosystem: Environmental > Terrestrial > Plant litter >...
GCGCAACCCACGCGTCAGCGGTGCGCAACCCACGCGTCAGCGGTGCGCAACCCACGCGTCAGCGGTGCGCAACCCACGCGTCAGCGGGGATCGGGGGTCGGCGGGATGCGACGAGGGGCCCGGATCCAGGTCGGATCCGGGCCCCTCGTGGGTTCAGCGAGGAGTGCTCAGCGCTCCAGCTCACCGGAGCGAGCTCCTCTGACTGCTTGCGTCAGCCTCTAGCGCTCCAGCTCACCGGAGATGTACTTCTCGAGCATCTCGCGGCCCAGCTCGTCGGGACGCTGCTCCGGGGGCGACTTCATCAGGTACGACGACGCCGACAGCAGGGCGCCGCCGATGCCACGGTCCTTGGCGATCTTCGCGGCGCGGATCGCGTCGATGATGATGCCGGCCGAGTTCGGCGAGTCCCAGACCTCGAGCTTGTACTCCAGGTTGAGGGGGACGTCGCCGAAGGCGCGACCCTCGAGGCGGACGTACGCCCACTTGCGGTCGTCGAGCCACTGGACGTAGTCGCTGGGGCCGATGTGGACGTTCTTGGCGCCGAGGTCGTGGTCGATGTTCGACGTCACGGCCTGCGTCTTGGAGATCTTCTTGGACTCGAGGCGGTCCCGCTCGAGCATGTTCTTGAAGTCCATGTTGCCGCCGACGTTGAGCTGGTACGTGCGGTCGAGCACGACGCCACGGTCCTGGAACAGCTTGGCCATGACACGGTGCGTGATGGTCGCGCCGACCTGGCTCTTGATGTCGTCGCCGATGATCGGGACGCCGGCGTCCTCGAACTTGCGGGCCCACTCGGGGTCGGAGGCGATGAAGACGGGCAGGGCGTTGACGAACGCGACGTTGGCGTCGATCGCGCACTGCGCGTAGAACTTGTCGGCCTCCTCGGAGCCCACGGGCAGGTAGGAGACGAGGACGTCGGCCTTGCTGTCCTTGAGGACCTGGACGATGTCGACGGCCGGGGCGTCCGACTCCTCGATGGTCTCGCGGTAGTACTTGCCGAGGCCGTCGAGCGTGTTGCCCTTCTGGACGATGATGCCGGTCGGGGCGACGTCGGCGATCTTGATCGTGTTGTTCTCGCTGGCCTGCGTGGCCTCGGCGAGGTCGAAGCCGACCTTCTTGGCGTCGACGTCGAACGCGGCGACGAACTCGATGTCATTGACGTGGTACTCGCCGAACTTGACGTGCATGAGCCCGGGGACGTTGCCCTCGGGGTCAGCGTCCTTGTAGTACTCGACGCCCTGGATCAGGGACGTGGCGCAGTTGCCCACACCCACAATTGCTACGCGTACCGAACCCATGGGTTCTCCTTCGTTGAAATGACGTGTTACTCGGTGATGGTGGTCTCGGGGATGTCAGCGTCGGGATAACCGCCCGAGCGCTCACGGTCGATCAGCTCGGTCAGCCACCTGACTTCTCGCTCGACTGACTCCAGCCCGTGCCGCTGCAGCTCCAAGGTGTAGGAGTCGACGCGGTCGCGCTTGCGCTGTCCGGCCTTGCGGACGTTCTCGAGCCGTTCCTCCAAACGGCTCCGGCGTCCTTCGAGGATGCGAACCCTCGAGGCGGCGTCGGTGCGCGCGAAGAACGCGAACCGGACGCCGAACGTCTCGTCGTCCCACGTCGACGGACCGGAGTCCTCGAGTGCCTGGGCGAAGTGTTCCTTGCCCTCGGCGGTGAGCTTGTAGACGATGCGGGCACGTCGTCCCCGTCCCTCCGGGTCGACGGTCTCGTCGGCCACGATGTAGCCGGAGCGACCGAGCGCCTTGAGGGCCGGGTAGAGCGTCCCGTAGGACAGGATGCGACCCCAGCCGAGCAGGGCGTTGACCTGCTTGCGCAGCTCGTAGCCGTGCATCGGGGCATCGTGGAGCAGTCCGAGAACTGCCACCTCGAGTGCCGCGCCGCGTCGTGTCATCCTGGTCCAGACGTTGTTGTGCCGTTGGTTATATCGAGACGATACATCGGATCCACATGCTTGGGAAACACCGGTGCACGTGAGTCGTGACACGACGTGCCGAGGCGATTACGCATCTCTCAGGTAGGTTCGGCACACTTGACCGACGGCGGATCCGCTCCACGGGTCCCGTATGGAGGTAGACAGACCCTTGGCAGCCCAGCCGAAGCGCGCATCGAGCAGCAAGCGCGCAGCGAACACCAAGCGCGCGTCCGCGACCACGAAGACGACCCGGAAGACCGCCACGAAGGGCGGCGTCCTGAGCGGCTTCGCGGGGTTCGGTCGACGCATCGGCGGACGCGGACCCTGGTGGGCCAAGACCGTGCGCTGGTTCGCCTTCCTCGGCGTCGCCGGCATCCTGACCGCCGCCCTGACCTTCTTCATCCTGTACCGGGCCATCGCGATCCCGGACGCCAACGCCGACTTCCAGACCCAGACGACCCAGGTCTACTACTCCGACGGCAAGCACAAGATCGGCGAGTTCGCCCTGCAGGACCGCGAGAGCGTGTCGATCGACGAGATCCCCGCCTCGATGCAGGCCGCCGCGATCGCCGCCGAGGACCGCACGTTCTACACCAACCGCGGCATCGACATCAAGGGCATCATCCGCGCCGTCCGCGACAACACGACGAGCGGCGAGATCCAGGGCGGTGGCTCGACCATCACCCAGCAGTACGTCAAGATCCTCTACCTGACCCAGGAGCGCTCGTACACGCGCAAGGTCAAGGAGGCGATCCTCTCGATCAAGATCCACAACCAGCTGAGCAAGAAGGAGATCCTCGAGGGCTACCTCAACACGATCTACTTCGGCAACGGCTCCTACGGCATCCAGGTCGCGTCGCAGAACTACTTCGGCAAGCCGGCCTCCCAGCTCAACTACGCGCAGTCGGCGCTGCTGGCCACGATCATCAACAGCCCCAGCTACTACGACCCGTACGCCGAGGGCGCCCAGGCGCGCATCCAGCCGCGCTTCAACTACGTCCTCAACGGCATGGTCAAGTCCAAGGCCATCACGGCCGAGGAGGCCGCGAAGTTCGCCGACAAGCTGCCCGAGGTCAAGGAGAAGAAGGACCTCAACCGCTTCGGTGGGACGAAGGGCTACCTGCTCAACGTCGTCAAGGAGCAGATGGGCAAGCTCGAGTTCAGTCCCTCGCAGGTCGAGGGCGGCGGGCTCCGGATCGTCACGACGTTCAACTACAACGACCAGAAGGACGCCGTGGAGGCCATCAAGGCCAACCGTCCGGCCGGTGCGCCCGAGCTGCACCCCGCGCTGGCCTCGGTCCAGCCCGGCACCGGCGCGGTGCGGGCGATGTACGGCGGACCCGACTTCCTCAAGAGCGAGCTCAACTGGGCGACGCAGGGCACGCAGCCCGGATCGACGTTCAAGGTCTTCGCGGTCATCGCGGCCCTCGAGGACGGCTACAGCCTCACGACCAAGCTCAACGGCAACTCGCCCCTGATCAAGGACGGGAAGCAGATCGCCGAGAACCAGGGCGACAGCGGCGGTGACTCGTTCGGCAGCGTGCCCCTGTCACTGGCGACGGCCAAGTCGATCAACACCGCATTCGTCGACCTGATGGACCAGATGGACGACGGCCCGGCCAAGGTGCTCAAGGCGGCCAACGACGCCGGCGTCCCGACGTCGGTCACGCAGCCCGTCCTGGACCAGGACGGCGGCCCTCCGCTCGTGACCCCGCTCGGCTACTTCCCGGTGGCTCCCGTCGACATGGCCAACGCCTACGCGACGCTGGCCGCCGGTGGCAAGCGGGCCGACTGGTACGTCATCGAGTCCGTGAAGGACTACCAGGGCAACACGATGCACCAGCACGAGGACAAGACGACCCAGGCGATCCCCGAGGACGTCGTGGCCGACACGGTCTCGGCCATGCAGGGCGTGGTCCGGTCGGGCTCGGGCGTCAACGCCGCGACGGTGTGCCCGACCGCCGGCAAGACCGGCACGGCCACGGCCGGTGCCGACGACGACCAGCACGTGTCGTCGTCGTGGTTCGCGGGCATCACCCCGAAGGCCGCGACCGCCGTGATGTACAACCGCGGCGTCGGCAACGAGGACCTCGAGGGCTACATGCTGCCGACGTTCTTCGGTGGCCAGACGCCGGCCAAGACGTTCAAGTCGTACATGAACCTGGCCCTCGACGCGTCCGACTGCGGCACCTTCCCGCCGCCGGCCAACATCAAGGGCGACAAGGGCACGGTCTACACGCCCCCGCCGCCCAAGTGCGGCAAGGACGAGCAGCTCAAGGGCAACAAGTGCGTCGACAAGCCCAAGCCGACCAAGAAGACGCCGACGCCGGAGCCGACGACGCCGGCCCCCACGGTGCCCCCGGCACCCGAGCCGACCACGCCGGCACCCGAGCCGACGCAGCCGCAGCCGACGCAGCCGACTCAGACGCAGCCGACTCCGCCGGTCCAGACCACCCAACCGGCGCCGTAGGACTAGCGCAGGTTGACGGCGTCGAACGTCGCGGTGGTGAAGCGGACCGCGACGTCGACGCTGTCGCCGACCGCGGGGGCGGTCGCGCTGGCCGGCAGCAGGATCATGCTGGCCTGCATGTGCGGGGGCTCGGCGAACCACCGCTGCTTGCCGTCGATCGTGAACGGCGACAGCGAGAACCCCGCCGCCTCCAGACCGCCCTTGGCGAGCGACTTGCCACGCTGCACCACGCCGGCGGTCGCCTTCGGGGCCTCCAGGCCGATGCCGTGGCTCGTGCCCCCGGCGACCACCAGCAGGGTGCCGTCACGCGGGACGGCACGCTGGCGGTAGCCGATGTGCTCGCCACGGGCCACGAGGTGCGAGTCGAGCACCGTGGCACGGACCGTCAGGGCGCCCAGGTCGCCGAGCCACAGCGACGTGCCGATGCGCGGACGGATGTCGAGGTGTGGCCGGCTCGCCGCCAGGGCCGACACCTCGGCGGGGCTGAGGTGGGAGACGTACAGCGTCGTGGTGTCGACCTGCGAGGCCTCCAGCGCGGCGGCCCACCGCTCGGCCTCGCCGTGGTTGCCGCCCCGCCCGGACAGCGAGCTCAGCGGCAGGTGGATCGCGAAGCCCTCGACCCGCAGGTCGCCGAGCGCGGCGACGGCGGCAGCGAGCTCGTGACGGTCCAGGCCGTGGCGGGCCATCGACGTCTCGCCCTCGAGCAGGACCCGGGCACCCGGTGCGGATGCCGCGAGCGCCGCGACGTCGTCGACCCGTCCGAGGGTGTGGATCACCCGGTCGTCGAGGACGACGTCGGTGAAGAACGGGCGCCACGGCGTCAGCACCATGACGTCGCCCGCGAACGCGCCGAGCGCGCCCGGCACCTCGGCGTACGTGCCGACGGCGATCGTGTCGAGCCCGAGGGCCGTGGTCTCCATCGCCAGCAGGCTGCGGCCGAGGCCGTAGCCGTTGCCCTTGATGACGGGGACCAGCCCGGGAGAGGTCTCGGCGACCGTGGCCAGGTGGCGGCGCCAGCGCGCCGCGTCGACGTCCAGCTCGAAGCCCATCGTCATCGCCTCCTCATGTAGGTCGTGAAGCCGAGGTGGAGGGCCCGGTTGAGCGGCAGGTCCCACTCGCCCAGGTACTCGACGGCCTCCCCGCCGGTGCCGACCTTGAACTGGATGAGTCCGACGTGCGAGTCGTCGGGATCGAGGGTCTCGGTGATGCCGCGCATGTCGTACGTCGCGGCGCCGGCGGCGAGGGCGTCCTGGATCATCCGCCACTGGACCGCGTTGGAGCCGCGGACGTCGCGCTTCTGGGTGGTCGACGCGCCGTAGGAGTACCAGGCGTGCCCGCCCACGCGGACCATCGTCGTCGCGGCGACCAGATCTCCCTCGTGGTGGGCCAGGTAGAGCACGATCCGGTCCGGCTCCTCGGCCGTCAGCGCGTCCCACATGCGCTCGAAGTACGACAGCGGACGGGGGGTGAAGTGGTCGCGCTCGGCGGTCTCGGCGTAGACGGCGTGGAAGGCCGCGAGGTCGTCGCGTCCGCCCGTCGTGACCTCGACGCCCGCCTTGGCGGCCTTCTTGATGTTGCGGCGCCACAGCTGGTTCATGCCGGCCAGGACCTCGTCCTCGCCGCGGCCCGCCAGTGGCAGCTGGAAGTTGAACTTCGGCTGACCGGCGGAGAAGCCGCCCTCGGTGGGGATCTCCTTCCAGCCCAGGCCGGCGAGGGTCGCCGCCACGCCGATCGCGGCGTCGTCGAGCACGTCGGCCGGGACGTCGGACAGCGTCGCGAGGACCGGGTCGGCGATGGCCTGCTTGACGGTGCCGGCGTGCCACCGTCGGGTGACCACGGGCGGTCCCATGCGGATGCCGAACGCGCCCTGCTTCTTGAGGTGCGCGGCCATCGGCGACAGCCAGCGGTCGAGGTCGTCGTCGAGCCAGTCGATGTCGGGGCCCTCGGGCAGGTACGCGAGGTACCGCTTCAGGCGGGGCAGCTGTCGGTACAGCACGAGGCCGGCGCCGACGATCGTGTCGCCGTCGAACCACCCGATCGACTCACCGCGCCACTCGTTCTTGACCTGCGCCCACGCCGGCGTCTGCAGGAAGCTGACGGACGGACGGCTGCGGACGAAGGCGAGGTGCTCGGCGTCGCCGATGGGCCGGACGCTCAGGGGCACGCGGGGGAAGGCTGACATCACCGCACCACGCTACCAACCGGGGCCGGCCCCGCCCGCGCAGAATGAGTTAGGCTTGCCTAAGTCTCCAACGGAAGGTCTGACTGTGAAGACGTGCACCGCGACGGTCCTCGGACGCCGCACCCTGTCCGCCCATCTCGTGACCGTGACGCTGGGCGGACTCACCGACTACGCCACGACCGGCGTCCCCGACGAGTACGTCCGGGTGCTGATCCCGCCGGCGGGCGCCGAGCTCGCGCTGCCCGAGATCGACGAGAAGTGGAACATCACCTACCCCGAGGGGTCCGTCGAGCCGGACTTCCGGGTCTACACGGTCTCCGACCACCGCGTCGTCGAGGGCGAGACGCAGATCGACCTCGACATCGCCCTGCACGACGAGGGCGTCGGCTCGGACTGGGCGCGCAGCTGCCGTCCCGGCGACCGGGTCGGGCTGATCGAGCCGCACGGCCTGTACGCGGCGCCCGACGACGTCGCGTGGCAGCTGCTCGTCGCCGACGTCACGGGACTGCCTGCCGTCGCGCGGATCCTGCGGGGCCTGTCGACCGGCCAGCAGGCGGTCGTGCACGTCGTCCTGACCGATCCGGGCGACGAGATCGCCCTGCCCAGCGCCGCCGACGTCGACGTGACCTGGCAGGTCGTGGCCAAGGAGACGGACATCTGCGACGCACTCGCGGAGGCGGTGACGTCCCGGGACCTCCCGGCCTCGGACCGCTACGTCTGGCTGGCCGGCGAGGCCCGGTCGAGCCGCGCGGTCCGCAAGCACCTGCGCCGTGAGCTCGGCTGGCCGCAGTCGGACTTCTACACGTGCGGCTACTGGCAGATCGAGGCCGAGAAGTGGAACGCCCGCTACGAGGAGGTCGCCGCCGAGGTGGAGCAGAAGGCCGCGGAGGCGCAGCGGGCGATCGGCACCGACCAGGGCGCCTACCTCGACGCCCTCGACGACATCTACGAGTCCGTCGGGCTCTAGCCCACCAGCGGTGCGGAACCCGCGCGTCGGCCGTGCGGAACCCGCGCGTCAGCGGTGCGGAACCCGCGCGTCGGCGTCAGGCGACGACGACGTACTGGGGCTGGATCGGCGTGACGAGCAGCGTCATCCCGGCCTCGGCCGGCGTGCGGTCGGCCTTGCGATGATTGCAGCGCACGCACGCGGCGACCGCGTTCTCCCAGGTCAGCGCGCCGCCACGGCTGCGGGGGACGATGTGGTCGACCGTCTCGGCCTTGCCGCCGCAGTAGGCGCACATCTTGTCGCGGGCCTTGATCGCCGACTTGGTGACCAGGTTCGAGCGGCGGTGCATCCACCGGGTCACGACGTACCGCACCAGGCGGAGCACCTTGGGCACCGGGAAGGGGCCGAACGACCCGCCGGCGGCCTCCTCGACGACGGCGACCTCGCGCACCAGCATCTTGATCGCGTGGCGCATGGAGACGCGCTGCAGGGGCTCGTAGCTCGCATTCAGCACGAGAACGTACGCATCCGACATCCCGGACCGCCTTCGACGGTAGAACCTGGTGCCGAGCGTAGCCGTCCCGTCCACGTTCTGCCCTGGAAGTCGAGCGGAAACCCGTCGGGGTCGCCCAGGACGCGGCGTCCTCGAAACACGCAGTTAGCAAATCTGTCCTACGGTGAACACGTGGACACCTCAGAGCTCTTCGACGGCTACGGACCGGTCGCCGGGTTTGACGAGATGTTCGAGGGCACCGCGGTCCGTCCCAGCTACGGCCAGGTGCACACGTCGTTCGAGAAGATGGGTGCCGACGAAGTCCGTCTCCGCGCCGACTCCCTCGCCTCGTCGTACCTCGAGCAGGGCGTCACCTTCGGCGTCGAGGGCGAGGAGCGGCCCTTCCCGCTCGACATCGCGCCGCGACTCATCGAGGCGGAGGACTGGGACCACGTCGAGAAGGGCGTGCGCCAGCGCGTCCTCGCGCTCGAGAAGTTCCTGGCCGATGCGTACGGCCCCGGCGAGCTGTTCGCCGACGGCGTCGTCCCGCGCGACACCGTCGTCACCTCACCGCACTACCACCGCGTCGTCGCCGGCCTCGAGCCCGCGAACGGCGTGCGGGTCCACGTCGCCGGCGTCGACCTGATCCGCGACGGCAACGGCGACTTCCGGGTGCTCGAGGACAACGTGCGCGTGCCGTCGGGCGTCTCGTACGTCATGACCAACCGGCGGGCGCTCTCGGCGGCCCTGCCCGAGGTGTTCGCCGACCACCGCATCCGCCCCGTGTCGCAGTACTCGCAGCACCTGCTGACGGCCCTGCGCAAGGCGGCACCCGCCGGCGTCAGCGATCCGACGGTCGTCGTGCTGACTCCCGGCGTCTACAACTCCGCGTACTTCGAGCACACCCTGCTGGCCCGCACGATGGGCGTCGAGCTGGTCGAGGGACGCGACCTCGTGTGCCGCTCGGGCCGCGTCATGATGCGCACGACCCAGGGCCTCGAGCCCGTGCACGTCATCTACCGTCGCATCGACGACGAGTTCCTCGACCCGGTGCAGTTCCGTCCCGACTCCGCCCTCGGCGTCCCCGGCATCATCAACGCCGCCCGCGCCGGCCACGTCACGATCGCCAACGCGGTCGGCAACGGGGTCGCCGACGACAAGCTGCTCTACACGTACGTCCCCGACCTGATCCGCTACTACCTCTCGGAGGAGCCGATCCTGCGCAACGTCGACACCTGGCGGATGGGCGAGGCCGACCAGCGCGAGGAGGTCCTCGACCGCCTCGACGAGCTCGTGCTCAAGCCGGTCGACGGCTCCGGCGGCAAGGGCATCGTCATCGGTCCCGCGGCCTCGCGGGACGAGCTCGACGAGCTGCGCGGCAAGATCCTGGCCGATCCACGGGCGTGGATCGCGCAGCCGGTCATCTCGCTGTCGACCGTCCCGACGCTGGTCGAGAACGGCATCCGCCCCCGCCACGTCGACCTGCGGCCCTTCGCGGTGCACGACGGCGACGACGTCTTCGTCCTGCCGGGCGGTCTGACGCGGGTGGCGCTCCCCGAGGGCGAGCTGATCGTCAACTCCAGCCGCGGCGGCGGCTCCAAGGACACCTGGGTGCTGGCCCGGGCCACCGACCCCGACGACGAGGGCGAGGTGGCACCGTCCGCGACGCCTCCCGCCGGCGTGTCGCAGTCGGCCGGTCCCGCGCTGGACGGTGACGCCCCCGAGCTGCAGGTCCACGAGCAGGAGCAGCAGCAACAGCAGGGACAGCAGCAAGGAGGCACGTCGTGCTGAGCCGTATCGCGGAGTCACTGTTCTGGATCGGTCGCTACCTCGAGCGTGCCGACGACACCGCCCGCATCCTCGACGTGCAGATGCAGGTCCTGATCGAGGACCCCGGCATGGACGAGCGCACGTCGTGCGAGCAGCTCCTGTCGGTCATGGGCGTCGAGGACTACACGGGCCAGCCCAACCGCTGGATGATGCTCGACCTGCTGGCGCACAACCCCGACTCCCCGGTGTCGATCGCCGCCGCCATCGGCGCCGCCCGCGAGAGCTCGCGGCGTGCGCGGGAGACGCTGTCGACCGACATCTGGGCGGCAATCAACACGACGTGGCGGGGTCTCAGCACGGCTCGGGCGATGCGTCCGCCGGACATGTTCAACTGGGTCCGCAACCGCACGGCGATGATCTCGGGCATCGCGGACTCGACGATGTCGCGCGACGACGGCTGGCACTTCTACATCCTGGGTCGCAGCATCGAGCGGGTCGACATGACGGCCCGGCTGCTGTCGACGGCCGCCCTCGCGTCCGGCCCGCAGGTGGCGTGGCCGACGACGCTGCGCGCGTGCGGCGCGTACGAGAGCTTCATCCGCGCGTACCGCGGCATCGAGGCCGATCGCCAGGCCGCCGAGTTCCTGCTGCTCGACCGCTGGTTCCCGCGCTCGATCGTGTCGTCGCTCGCCGAGGCGGAGCGGGCGCTCAACAAGCTCGAGTCGGCCGGTCAGCGCTCCGGCTTCAGCGACGAGGCGCAGCGCCTGCTGGGTCGTGCCCGCACCGAGCTGGAGTACCGCCCGCTGGCCGACATCGTCTTCGACCTGCCGGTCGAGATGGAGCGCCTCCAGCGCAGCTGCGCCGCCGCGAGCGACGCGGTGTCGGCGCGCTACTTCGCCGAGTCCGAGATCCACACGTGGCGCGGAGGCGTTCTCCTATGACGTACCAGCTCAGGATCAAGCACACGACGGGCTACCACTACGAGAAGGGCGCGATGGCGTCGTTCAACGAGGCCCGCATGACGCCCATGACGACGTCGGAGCAGTACGTCCTGCGGTCGCGCCTCGAGATCTCGCCGACCCCGTGGTCGTACGAGTACCGCGACTACTGGGGCACGACGGTCACCTCGTTCGAGGTCCACGACCCGCACGCCGACCTCACGGTGGTCGCGACCTCGATCGTCGACACGCAGGAGGTCCCGCCGAAGCCGCACGCCGTCGGCTGGGACGACCTGACGGCCGACGTCCGCGACGAGTGGTGCGAGTACCTGGTGCTGTCGCCGTGGGTGGCCCCGTCCCCCGAGCTGCACGAGCTGCTCGGCCCGATCCGCGCGGCGTCCGAGCGCCCCAACGACTACGCCGTCGCGGTCATGGAGCTGCTGCACTCGCGCATCGCCTACGTGCCGGGCAGCACCGAGGTCACCACGACCGCTGCCGACGCGTGGGACGCCAGGACCGGCGTCTGCCAGGACTTCGCCCACCTCAGCCTGGGCGCGCTGCGCGACGCCGGCATCCCCGCCCGGTACGTGTCGGGATATCTGCACCCGTCGCCGGATCCCGTCGTCGGCGAGACCGTCGAGGGCGAGTCGCACGCCTGGATCGAGTGGTGGGACGGCGAGTGGGTCGCCTGGGACCCGACCAACGCGATCGCTCCCGGACCCCGGCACGTCGTCGTCGCCAAGGGCCGCGACTACGGCGACAGCCCGCCGCTGCGCGGCATCTTCTCGACGGCGGGCGGCTCGGAGCTGTTCGTCGGCGTCGAGATCACCCGCCTGCGCTGACCCGCCCCCACCACCTCCCGCCCCCCTTCCCCGCGAGTGGTGCGGACCGGTCGATCTGAGACGGAGTGTCTGACCAGGGCGCACCGCTCGGGGCCGGACTCGCACCACTCGAGGCGGTGCTTCAGGATGAGGTACATGGCCCTTCTGCACGCAGCCGAGATCCGTCCGACCAAGATCGAGATGATCCGCACGTGGGCCCCGACCCAGCCGTGGTTCGCGGGCGACGACCTGGGCCTGGAGATCATCGGTGCCTACCGGTTCGACGACCCCGACGGCGAGGTCGGCATCGAGACGTTCCTGGTGCAGGCGGGCGACGGTCCGATCCTGCACATCCCCGTGACGTACCGCGGCGAGGAGCTGGCCGGCGCCGACGAGTGGCTCGTCACGACGATGGAGCACTCGGTGCTCGGCGACCGCTGGGTGTACGACGCGTGCGGCGACCCGGTCTACGCGGCGGCGCTCGCGACGACGATCCTCGGCGGTGGCACGCAGGCCGCCGTGGAGCGGGAGGCGGGCGGGGTCCGCACCCCGGTCGAGCCGACCGTGCAGGTCGTCGGCAGCGGCACCTCGTCCGACGTGGGGTCGGTGGGGCTCGTCGACGTCCGCGACCAGGACGCCTCGACCGTCGTGGTGACCTCGGTGGCCGAGCTGGAGCTGCTGCGCGTCGTCGGCGACGACTCGTGGGCGCTGGGGGGCAAGACCCTGACCGGCACGTGGGCCGGGCGCCCCGAGCCGGTGCTGCTGGCCGTCGCCCGCTGACTCAGCGCAGGACGCGGACCGGCGCTCCCGCCTGCCACGCGGCGACGTCCTCGACCGCCTCGCGGAAGAAGACCGCGTACGTGTCGTCGGTGACGTACCCCAGGTGCGGGGTCAGCACCGTGCGGGGAGCCGACCGCAGCGGGTCGTCGGCGGGGAGTGGCTCGACGTCGAACACGTCCAGCGCCGCGCCGGCGATGCGACCGGCGTGCAGCGCGTCGAGCAGCGCCGCGGTGTCGACCAGCGGTCCGCGCGAGGTGTTGACGAGGTAGGCCGTGGATCGCATCGCGCGGATCTCCTCGGGCCCGACCACGTGCCGGGTGCGGGCGCTCGACACGAGGTGGACGCTGACGACGTCCGACGTCGACATCAGCTCGTCCTTGGTGACGGGACGCACGCCCAGCGAGCGGGCGTGGTCCGGGTCGAGGTGCTGCGACCAGGCGATGACGTCCATCCCGAACGCCTGACCGATCGCGGCGACCTGCGCACCGAGGCGTCCGAGCCCCATGACGCCGAGCGTGCGCCCGGCCAGGCCCATCCCGACCGTCGTCTGCCAGCCGCCCGAGCGCACCGACCGGTCCTCGTCGGGGACGTGCCGCACGGCGGCGAGGATCAGCGCCCACGTGTGCTCGGCGGTCGCCGTGGCGACGCCCCCGGTGCCGCACACGACGACGCCGCGCGCCGCGGCCGCCGCGACGTCGATGGAGGCGTTGACCATGCCGGTCGTGACGATCAGCCGCAGGTCGGGCAGCGCCCCGAGCAGGTCGGCGTCGATCGGCGTGCGCTCACGCATCGCGACGACGACCGCGGCGCCCTCCAGAGCCGTGACGAGGTCGGCACCGGTGAGGTGCTGCTCGACGAACGTCACGTCCGCGCCGAGGGAGTCCCAGTCGGCGCTGGAGGAGGCAACCTGCTGGTAGTCGTCGAGCACCACGATGCGCATGGGTCCATCATCGCAGCACGGTCGTCGCAGCCTCGGGCTAGCGTGGGGGCATGAGCGAAGAGCGGTACTACGCCGATCCCGTGCCCGAGACCCACCGTCCGTACGTCGCCGCCGAGGACCGCTACCAGCACCTCGACTACCGCCGCGTCGGCACGTCGGGCCTCCTCCTGCCGCCCCTCTCGCTGGGTCTGTGGTGGAACTTCGGCGACAACCGCCCGTTCGACACGCAGCGAGAGGTCCTGCGCCACGCCTTCGACCACGGCATCACGCACTTCGACCTCGCCAACAACTACGGTCCCCCGTACGGATCGGCCGAGGAGAACTTCGGCCGCATGATGCGGACCGACTTCAAGCCCTACCGCGACGAGCTGGTGCTCTCGAGCAAGGCCGGCTGGGACATGTGGCCCGGCCCGTACGGCAAGCTCGGGTCGCGCAAGTACCTGCTGTCGAGCCTCGACGCGTCGCTGGAGCGGATGAGCGTCGACCACGTCGACATCTTCTACTCGCACCGCGTCGACCCGACGACGCCGCTGGAGGAGACCATCACGGCGCTCGACACCGCCGTCGGGCAGGGCAAGGCGCTGTACGTGGGCATCTCGTCGTACTCGCCGGAGCGCACCGCCGAGGCCGTCGCGATCGCCCGCGACCTGGGCACGCCGCTGGTCATCCACCAGCCGTCCTACTCGATGCTCAACCGGTGGGTCGAGGGCGGTCTGCTCACGGTGCTCGACGAGCACGGGCTCGGCTCGATCGGCTTCTCGCCGCTCGCGCAGGGGCTGTTGACCGACCGCTACCTCGGCGACGATCCCGTCGAGCGCCAGGGCGACCGCGGCAGCCTCGACGAGGGCGTCCTGACGCCGGAGAACCTGGATCGGCTGCGGGGTCTGGCCGGCATCGCCGAGCAGCGCGGCCAGTCGCTGGCCCAGCTGGCGATCTCCTGGATCCTGCGGCCCGGCGGCGTCACGTCGGCCCTGATCGGCGCCTCGTCGACCGCGCAGCTCGACGAGAACCTCGCGGCCGCGGCGCGGACCGACTTCACCGACGACGAGCTCGCCGCGATCGACCGGTTCGCCGGCGACGCCGACGGGGTCGACATCTGGAAGGTCTCGGCCGACCTCTGAGCGCGCCCGCCGACCCGATCCGGGCCCTGCTGGACAGCCCGCCCGACCTCCCGGTCCTGGGCGGGCTGCCGGCGCTGACGGCGGCCCTGCGCGGGCACGGCGTCGCGGTGGTGCAGGCACCGCCCGGCACCGGCAAGACGACGCTGGTGCCGCCGGCCGTGGCGGCGATGGTGGGCGACGGGCTGGTCGTCGTCACGCAGCCGCGACGCATCGCGGCCCGGGCGGCGGCCCGTCGGCTCGCCGGGCTGCTCGGCGAGCGGGTCGGCGAGACCGTGGGGCACACGGTCCGCGGCGATCGCGTCGTCGGCCCCGCGACGCGGATCGAGTTCGTGACGACGGGGGTGCTGCTGCGCCGGCTGCAGCGGGACCCGGAGCTGCCCGGCGTCGCGGCGGTGATCCTCGACGAGGTGCACGAGCGCCAGCTCGACGCCGATCTCGCCCTGGCGTTCCTGGTCGACGTCCGCGCGACGGTGCGCGAGGACCTGCTGCTCGTCGCGATGTCGGCGACGGTCGAGGCCGAGCGCACCGCCGCCACGATCGGCGACGGTGAGGTGCCGGTCGTCGACGTCCCGGGGGCGCTCCACCCGGTGACCCAGCACTGGGCGCCGCCACCGCCCGGCGTGCTGCCGACCGACGAGCGCGGGGTGCCGCCGCGCTTCCTCGACCACGTCGCGGCGACGGTCCGCCGGGCGCTCGCCGCCGATCCCGGCGACGTGCTGGTGTTCGTGCCCGGCGTCGGCGAGGTCGACGACGTGATGCGGCGCCTGTCCGGCGTCGCAGACGTCGACGTGCTGGCGCTGCACGGACGGCTCCCCGCGCGCGAGCAGGACCACGCCCTCAGGGCGGGCGCGCGCCGCCGCGTCGTGGTCTCGACCGCGGTCGCCGAGTCGTCGCTGACCGTGCCCGGTGTGCGGATCGTGGTCGACGCGGGACTGTCCCGCGAGCCCCGCACCGACCAGGCGCGCGGCCTGCCCTCGCTGGTGACGGTGCGGGTCAGCCGGTCGGCCGCCGAGCAACGGGCCGGCCGGGCCGGACGAGAGGCGCCGGGCGTCGTCCACCGGTGCTGGTCCCGCGCGGATCACGGCCACCTGGCCGCCCATCCGGCTCCGGAGATCGCGGTCGCCGACCTCACCGGGTTCTGTCTCGAGCTCGCGGCGTGGGGTGCCGTCGACGGCACGGGGCTGGCCCTGCTCGACCGACCGCCGCCGACGGCGCTCGAGACGGCGCGGGCCACGTTGCTCGGGCTCGGGGCGGTCGACGGAGCGGGAGCGATCACGGCGCGGGGCCGGGCGATGTCGCGCGTCCCGGCCGATCCGCGGCTCGCCCGTGCCCTGCTCGACGGCGCCGAGCTGGTGGGTGCCCGCCGTGCCGCCGAGGTCGTGGCCCTGCTCGACGACGACGTCCGGGCTCCCGGGGGCGACCTGGTCGCGGCGCTGCGGGCGATGCGGCGCGGAGGGCCAGCTGCCCGCTCGTGGTCGGACGGCGCGGCGCGGCTCGAGGGGCTGCTGCCGTCGCGTCCGCCCCGCACCGGGCTCACCGACGATCTCGCCGTGGGAGCCGTCGTGGCCCTGGCGCACCCGGGCCGCATCGCGCGGCGACGGCCGGGCGGCTCGTCCTACCTGATGGTCTCGGGGACCGGTGCGTCGTTCCGTGCCGCCGATCCCGCGCTCGCGGGCGTGCCGTGGATCGCGATCGCCGACGCCGAGCGGCGTCCCGGAGCGCGCGACGCGACGATCCGGTCAGCGGCTCCCGTCGACGAGGACGTCGCGCTCGAGGCCGCGTCGGGCGAGTGGCACGAGGCCGACGAGGTCACCTGGACGGGCGGACGCATCGTGGCGCGTCGGGTCACCCGGCTCGGTGCGATCGAGCTGTCCGCGACCACCCTCAGCGATCCGGCCCCGGAGTCCGTCGCGGCCGCCGTCGCGGACGGGCTGGCCAGGGACGGGCTGGCGCTGCTGCCCTGGAGCGATGCGGCCACCGCACTGCGTCGCCGTCTCGCGTTCCTGCACCACGCCCTCGGCGCCCCGTGGCCCGACGTCGGCGAGGACGCCCTGCTGGGCGGCATCGACGCCTGGCTCGGCCCGGACCTCGCCCGCGTCCGGGGCAGCCGCGACCTCGGCCGCCTGGACGTCCTCGGGGCGCTGCGCCGCCTGCTCCCGTGGCCGGCGGCCGGCCGTCTGGACGAGCTGGCGCCCGAGCGGGTCGCCGTCCCCGCCGGTCGGTCGGTCGCCATCGAGTACGGCGCCACCGGCACGGAGCAACCGGTCCTGTCGCTGCGCCTGCAGGACGCCTTCGGGTGGGGGGCGACGCCCCGCCTCGCCGACGGGCGGGTCCCGTTGCTGCTGCACCTGCTGACGCCGGCCCGTCGGCCTGCCGCCGTCACGGCCGATCTTGCGTCGTTCTGGGCCGGCCCCTACCGGCAGGTGCGCGCCGAGCTGCGCGGCCGGTACCCCAAGCACGCCTGGCCCGAGGACCCGTCACTCTGACCCACCCCGGCCCCCGCCCCCCGCCCCTTTTGCCGCGAGTGGTGCGGTTCGGACGTCCTGAGACGGCGTGTCCGTCCGATCCGCACCGCTCGGCGACGGGTTTGCACCACTCACCAGATGCGGCGACGCAGCTGATCCGCCGGGACGGGCTGGACGTCGACGACCGTCGCCGGTCCGACGCTGATCTGTCCGTCGTCGAGCGGCTCGCACCGGATGCCGCCGCGCCCGCGGAGCGCTCGATGGGCTCCCGGGGCGAAGACCTCGTTCATCCAGCCGCACGGGCTCGCGGCGGTGAGCGACCGGAACCGGATCGGGCCGTGTCCTGTGTCGAGGGTGAAGGTCGTGTGGAGCAGCGCGTCGACGTCGACGCCTCGTGTGACGATGTTGCGACGGGCGAGGGCCGGGTCGAACGGGCTGTTCGGGAGCGGGAACAGTCCGTCGCCGGCGACCTCCCGCTCGAGCCACTCGATCTGCTCGGCCGCGATGATCGTGACGGCCGCGCGTGGGAAGCGCGTCCCGAAGTACCGGTCGCCGACCAGGCCGCGGTGGGCGCGGACCCGCACCGACGACGGGTGCTCGTCGCCGTCGAACGGCGCGATCCCCTCGCCGGGACGTCCCTGCATGCGCCGCACCGGCGAGACCACCAGTCCGACGACCTCGATGCCCATGCGTCCAGCCTAGGTCGCGGGAGACTGCCGGACGCACCGCCCGCAGCCCCGCGAGTGGTGCGGTCCGGACGTTCTGGGACGGCGTGTCGGTCCAGTTCGCACCGCTCGGGGCTCGGGCCGCACCACTCGGCGTCCGGGCGCAGGTGCTGGCGCAGCGGCCTGTGGACGGCGACCCCGCGTCCACAGATCACCGGACGGGACTGGCCACGGCCGTGCGACGACGCGGAGCGTCGGGGGATGGATCCGATCGTTCACCGCGATGCCGAGGCGCACGGCTTCACCTCCCGCATGCTGCGCCGGTCGCCGCACTTCCTCCATCCCGTGGCCGGGGTCGCCCAGCTCGCGGCGACGGCCGACGACCTGGCGTCCACCTGCCGGGCCGTCGCGGCAGTGCTCCCGCCGGGTGCCGTCTTCACGCACGTCACGAGCGCCCGGCTGCGTGGGTGGTGGATGCCGCTGCTCGAGTCGTACCCGTTGGTCGCGTGCACGAGCGGCGACACGACCCACCACGACCGGCGCGGCGTCTTCGTGCGGCGGTGCGACATCCCGCCGGGCCACCGGCAGTGGATCGGGGACGTCCCGGTCGCCTCACCGGAGTGGACGGTCGTCGAGCTGGCTGAGCACCTGGAGCTGCTCGACCTCGTCGCCGTGATCGACAGCGCCGTGCACCTCGGGCACACGACGACCGACGCGATCCGCGCGACGATGCGCAAGGGCCGGCGCGGCGTGCGGGTGCTGCGGCGGGCCCTCGACCTGGCCGACGGGCGCAGCGAGTCGTGGTGGGAGACGATGCTGCGCCTGGTGCACGTGCTGTCCGGCATCCCGGTCGACCCGCAGGAGCACGTGCTCAACGCCGCGGGCGTGGAGATCGCGCGGGTCGACCTGCGCATCGTCGGGAGCAACCGGGTGGCCGAGTACGACGGGAGCGACCACCGGGACCGGGCGCAGCACGAGGACGATCTACGGCGGGAGAAGGCCCTCAACCGTCAGGGGCTGGAGCGCTACGGCTACATCGCGACGGAGATCATCCACTCCGCCCGTCAGATCGTCCGTGACGCGGAGGACGCCCGGGGCCTCCCGCACGTCCCCGATCGAGCTGCCCTCTGGGTGGCCGAAGCACGCCGGGCCAGCATCTCGCCCGGAGGCCGGGCCCGCCTGGTGGTGCGACTCGACCGGATGACGCGGGACGCGTCCCTCCGATCCCGTCGTGGCTGAGCGCGAGCGGTGCGTTCCGGGGACCGAGCGGCGCGAGATGGACAGACGCGCCGTCCCAGAAGGTCCACTCCGCACCTCTCGCGGAACTTCGGGGGACGATTTCCCTCGAACGGCCGTGGTCCCGTAGACTTGGGCGGTTGCTGTTCGGCAACCACTCCTGCTACGGAATCCCCGTAGCCGTTTAGTCCGAAGGAGACTGAATGTCACTGCGCCCGTACGAAGTCATGATCATCCTCGATCCTGATCTCGAAGAACGTACCGTCGCCCCCAGCCTGGACACGTACCTCAACGTCGTGCGCCAGGACGGCGGCTCCGTCGACGAGGTCGACGTGTGGGGCAAGCGCCGTCTTGCCTACGAGATCAACAAGAAGAACGAGGGCATCTACGCCGTCGTCCAGCTCAAGGCCGAGCCCGCCACGGTCAAGGAGCTCGATCGCCAGCTCACGCTCAACGAGTCCGTTGTGCGCACCAAGGTCACACGTCCCGACGTGAAGTAGGCCTGAGCACTGGTTCCACAGTCGTGCCGGCAAGCGCTGTCGCTCCGGCCCCGACTGAGGAACACTCGAGCCAGACACCCACACACCTGAAAGGCTGCGCCCCATGGCAGGCGAAACGATCATCACCGTCATCGGCAACCTCACCGACGACCCGGAGCTCAAGTTCACTCCTTCGGGCGCCGCAGTTGCCAACTTCACCGTCGCGTCGACGCCTCGAACCCTCGATCGTCAGACCAACGAGTGGAAGGACGGCGAGGCTCTGTTCATCCGCTGTGCCGCATGGCGCCAGCTCGCCGAGAACGTCGCCGAGTCGTTGCAGAAGGGTCAGCAGGTCATCGTCCAGGGCCCGCTGAGCGTCCGCAACTACGAGCGGCAGGACGGCTCGCGAGGCACCAGCGTCGAGATGACCGTCAACGAGATCGGTCCCTCGCTGCGCTTCGCGACCGCCAAGGTCACGCGCGCCAACCGCTCCGGCGGTGGCGGCGGCGGTGGCTTCGGCGGAGGCAACTCCGGCGGGGGCAACTCCGGTGGTGGCGGCTACGGCGGAGGCAACTCCGGCGGCGCGGCACCGGCGGCCGGCAACGACCCCTGGTCGTCGCAGCCGGCACAGGGTGGGTCTGGTTCATGGGGCGGCAGCTCCGGCGCGTCCGAAGAGCCCCCCTTCTAACCACTCACGTCAGACTGGACATCCAGTCGGGCTGATCACTCAGTCAGAAATTCAGGAGCAACATGGCAAAGCCAGTCGTCCGGAAGCCGAAGAAGAAGAGCAACCCGCTCGCCGCGGCCAAGGTCACCGATATCAACTACAAGGACACCGCGCTGCTGCGCAAGTTCATCTCGGACCGCGGCAAGATCCGCGCGCGCCGCGTCACGGGTGTCACCGTCCAGGAGCAGCGTCTCATCGCGAAGGCCATCAAGAACGCCCGCGAGATGGCTCTCCTCCCGTACACGACCACCGGCCGTTAAGGGGTACCGATGAAGCTCATCCTCACGCACGAGGTCACGAACCTCGGCGCTCCCGGCGACATCGTCGACGTCAAGGACGGCTACGGCCGCAACTTCCTGCTGCCCCGCAACTTCGCCATCCGGTGGTCGAAGGGCGCGGCCAAGCAGGTCGAGTCGATCAAGGCGGCGCGTGACGCACACGCCGTCCACGACCTCGAGGAAGCCAAGAGCATCAAGGGCAACCTCGAGTCCGCCCCGATCAACGTGCCGGTCCGCGCCGGCGACGGCGGCCGCCTGTTCGGCGCCGTCACGGTCTCCGACATCGCCGACGCCCTCGGCGTCGCCGGTGCCAAGGTCGACAAGCGTCGCATCGAAGTCGGCAACCCCATCAAGTCGCTCGGAGCCCACTCGGTCTCCGTGCGCGTGCACCCCGAAGTGAGCGCGCAGGTCAAGCTCAACGTGGTCGCCTCCAAGTAGTCCCCCGACGGGCCGACACCGCACCGGTGTCGGCCCGTCGTCGGTGGCACCCCCGGTCATGCGTTCCCCCCTCGCAGCGGTCGCGTCCCTCGTCCTCGCCGGGAGCCTCGTGCTCTCCGGCTGCTCGCTGCTGTCCGGCGACGACGACCCGCCCGCGGCCAAGAAGCCGTCGGCCTCCCCGGCGGCCACGGTCCTGCCGAGCACGGCCTGGCGCACGGCCGACGTCGCGGACGTCGCGGACGGCGGCACCCTGAGGCTCGCGGCCACGACGCTGCCCACGAACTTCAACCCGCTGCAGTCCGACGCCGCGAGCTCGGACGCGGCCGAGATCCTCGCCCCCACGACGGGCAGCGCCGTGCGCATCACGGCCGACGGCGGCTGGCAGGTCGACCCGAGCTACGCCGAGTCGGTCGAGGTCACGGACGAGGACCCGCTCACGATCGAGGTCAAGCTCAACCCCCGCGCGGTCTGGGAGGGTGGCACGTCCATCACGGCCAAGGACATGGTCGCGTTCTGGAAGGCCCAGAACGGGTCGGACGCGTCGTACCAGGTCATCTCGACCGACGGCTACGACGACATCGCGTCGGTCGAGCCGGGCGACGACAAGTTCAGCTACACCGTGACGTTCTCACGGCCCACCGCCGAGTGGCCGCTGTACGTCTACCCCCGCCTCGCGGCCAACGTGTCGTCGTCCCCGAAGCTGTTCAACGAGGCGTTCCGCACCCGCGCGATCTCCTCGAACGGGCCGTTCGTGGTGACGTCGATCGACACGCGCACCGGCGTCATCACCCAGAAGCGCAACCCCCGCTGGTGGGGTCCCACGCCGAAGCTCGACACGATCACCTGGAACGTCGCCGACCCGAAGCTGCAGGCCGAGGCCTACGTCAACGACGAGCTCGACGCCGTCGACCTGCAGGCGTCGACGTACGACATCGCGAAGGGCACCGGAACGGTCCAGCGCGCCGCCGGCGTCGAGTGGTCGCAGGTGACCCTGAACGGTGGCAGCGGGCCCCTCGCCGACGTCGACGTGCGACGTGCCGTCGCCCAGGCCATCGACCGCGAGCCCATCGCCGCCACGGCCGCGTCGGCGCTCGGGGCACCGGCTGCGCCCCTGGGCAGCCTGTTGCTGGTGCCGGGCCAGAAGGGCTACCAGGACTCGTCGGCGGTCATCGGCCACGACCCCGACGCAGCCCGCGCGCTGCTGGTCAAGGCCGGGTACGTCGAGGGCGCCGACCAGATGTTCAGCAAGGACGGTGCTCCGCTCGAGCTGACGATGCCGGTCCCCGAGGACACTCCGACCAACACCGCGCGCGCGAACGCCATCGCCAAGGACCTGCAGGCCGTCGGCATCGCCGTGACCCTGAAGCCGGTGCCGGCCGACACGTTCTTCGACGAGGTCGTCATCCCGCTCGACTTCGACCTGGTCACCTTCGTGCGGCGTGCGTCGCCGTTCCCGATCGCCGCGGCCGAGCCGTACTTCTTCCCGCTCGACTCCGCCCAGAACTACACCGGCGTCGGAACCGCACGACTCGGCACGGGCTTCAGCACCGTCCTCGGGACGCTCGACGACGAGCTGCGCCTCAAGCGCGTGGCCAAGCTCGACGAGTGGCTGTTCGACGACGTGCCCGTCGTGCCGCTCGCCGTCACCCCGCTCGCGGTGGGGGTGCGCAACCGGCTGGTCAACTACGGAGCGGCGCAGTTCCAGCAGCCCGACTGGACCACGGTCGGCTTCACGGCGAGGACGACGAAGAAGGAGTAGCCGCGTCGATCACCACCGCGGCCACCTCCGCGACCGCGGCCCGGGCGTGTGCGGCGGACGACGGCACGTACCGCTCGGTCCGCTCCTCGAAACGGGTGCCCACGACGCCCGCGTGATCGGTGGCGACCGCGTGCAGGGTCGTGCGCCAGGACGCGGCCCGCAGCCGGAGCTCGAGCCCGCTGACCAGGTCGGGGGTCGCGCTCGTGTCGTCCTCGCCGTAGACCAGGTCCACGCGGCACCGACCGGCACCGGGCGGCATCGTGGCGGGCAGGGCCGAGCCCGAGATCGCGTCGACCGCACGGGGCCCGTCGCCGGGCGCGATCAGCACCGCCCCTCCGAGCCCGACGCCGAGGCGCTTGCCGTGGACGGCCAGGCTCGCCGCGGCGGTGCCGCCGAGCGACCAGCCCGCGACCGCGACGGCATCGGGGTCGTGATGGTTCGCCGCGGCGAGCTCGCGGGCGAAGCGCAGCGACGTCAGCAGGTCGGACCGGCCGCCGTCGGTCGCCTCGCTGTTCCAGTCGACAGCGATCGCCAGGACGCCGCCGGTGGCGACGTGATCGGCCAGAGGAAGCATCCAGTCGGCGCCGTCGACGCCGCGACCGTGCCAGAGCAGGGCGACCCCGCGGGCGGGCGTGCCGCGCAGGAGCGCACGCCGGCCCGGCGCGTACTCGTGGGTCACCATGGCGTCAGTCTGCCGAACCGGTCGCGCCCAGGACCATCCAGGTGTCGCGCCGCTGCCGCATCCACAGCGTCGCCAGCCGCGCGGCGATGAAGCCCCCGTAGGCCACCCACAGCCAGGTGAACCCTCCACCTGTCAGCCCCACCAGGAGCACCAGGGGCGTGTACACGGCCAGGACCCCCAGTCCGGCCACCGCGAGGTAGACCCCGTCGCCGGCGCCGATCAGCACACCGTCGAGGACGAACACGACGCCGGACAGCGGCTGGACGGCCGCGACGACCAGCAGGGCCGGCACGAGCGCGTCGTGCACCGCCGGGTCGGACGTGAACAGGTGCGGCAGCCACGGTGCTGCCGCCGCGAGCGCGATGCCGGCCAGGACGCCCGTGCCGGCGCCCCACGCGATCATCCGGCGGGTGAGCGCCCGGGTGCCGCTCGCGTCGCCGGCACCCAGCGACCGGCCCGTGAGCGTCTGCCCGGCGATCGCGACGGCGTCGAGACCGAACGCCAGGAACGTCACGACGGATGCCGCGACCTGGTGGGCCGCCAGCTGCACGTCGCCGAGGCCGGCGGCCACGAGCGCCGCGAGGACCACCGCGGCCCGCAGCGTCAGGGTGCGCACGACCAGGGGGACGCCCTGGCGCGCCGCCGCCAGGATGGGCTCGACCCTGGGACGGACGGACGCCCGGGCCGGCCGGGCCCGGCGGACCACGACGACCACCAGCCAGGTCGCGGCGAGCCACTGCGCCAGCACCGTGCCGGCGGCGGCCCCCGTGACGCCTCGGTGGAGGCCGTGCACGAGCGTGAGGTTGAGCGCCACGTTGACGGCGTTGGCCGCGACGGCGACGACGAGCGGCGTCCTGAGGTCGAGGACGCCGCGCAGGGCGCCCGTCGCGGCGAGCAGGAGCAGCATCGCGGGGACGCCGAGGGCGGAGACCACGAGGTAGTCCTGTGCCAGCTCCGCGACGCGCGCCGAGCTGGCGAGGGCCCGGGCGGCCGCGCCGCTCGTGAGGAGGACGACGGCACCCAGCGACGCTCCCAGGCCGGCGGCGAGCCACAGCGAGCTGATCGCGAGCCCGTACGCGGCCCGTTCGTCGCCGGCGCCGTGATGTCGCGCGACGCTCGCGGTGCTGCCGTACGCCAGGAACACGCACAGGCCCACGACGGTGCCCAGCACGACGGAGGCGGCGGCGAGCGCGCCGAGCTCGGGGGTGCCGAGGTGGCCCACGATCGCGGTGTCCGCGAGCAGCATGAGCGGCTCGGTCACGAGCGCGAAGAAGGCCGGCACGGCGACCCGCAGGATCTGGCGATCCGGTGAACGTGAGGTGTCCTGTGACCAAAGTGACGGCATTTATCGACAAGTCTATGAACAGGCGACGGTGGATGACGGGTTGGCTCGAACTATTTTGTCTCCACACGAACAAACCCGCATCACCGCAGGTCAGCGCTGGTCTGTGGGATTAAAATCATTCGTTGTCCACATGTTCATCCACCGGCTGTGCACATGGCTCACGGCGTTTTCCACAGCATTGCCGACCTTGCGCACAGGGGCTGTGCGGCGCGGTCTTGGTCGCCGCCGCGCACGGGCCTACTGTGACGGGTCGGTGTTTGTGTCGGCGCCGAGAACTACGCTGGGAACGACGACGGAAGGGGCTCATCGGTGAGCGTTGCGGACCTCTACGAGGCGGGTCCCGGACCCGGCGACGATCCCGGCTCAGGTCGAGTTCCACCCCAGGACATGGCGGCCGAGCAGAGCGTCCTCGGCGCGATGCTGATCAGCAAGAACGCGATCGACCCCGCCGCCGACATCCTGCAGGGCCGCGACTTCTACCGGCCCGCGCACGAGATGATCTTCGACATCATCGTCGACCTCGCCAACCGGGGCGAGCCGGCCGACGCCATCACCGTCGCCGCCGAGCTGCAGCGACGGGGCGAGATCGGCCGGATCGGCGGCGCCCCGTACCTGCACGACCTCGTGCAGTCGGTGCCGATCGCCTCGAACGTCGACTTCTACGCCCACATCGTCCGCGAGAAGGCCGTGCTGCGGCGCCTCGTCGAGGTCGGTCAGCGGATCGCGCAGCTGGGTCAGTCCGGCGAGGGCGAGCTCGCCGAGATCGTCGACCGGGCCCAGGCCGAGGTCCTCGACGTCGACGGCACCAGCCAGGCCGAGGACTACCGCTCGGTGTCCGAGCTGATGCCGCTCACGATCGACGAGATCGAGGAGATCCAGGGCCGCGACGGAAGCCTCAGCGGTGTCCCGTCGGGCTTCCCCGACCTCGACAAGTTCACCACCGGCTTCCGTGCCGGCCAGATGATCGTCGTCGCCGCCCGCCCCGGTGTCGGCAAGTCCACGCTCGGTCTCGACTTCGTGCGCGCGGCCGCGATCCGCCACCAGATCCCGTGCGCGATCTTCTCGTTGGAGATGACGGGCGCCGAGATCGCGATGCGCATGCTCTCGGCCGAGGCCCGGGTCAGCATCGGGCACATGCGCGGCGGCGGCATGCACCAGCGCGACTGGGACGCCATCACCAAGGCCATGCCGCGGGTCAACTCCGCGCCGATCGTCATCGACGACAGCCCCAACATGACGATGCCCGAGATCCGCTCCAAGGCTCGCCGCATCAAGAAGCAGCACGGGCTCGGCTTCATCGTCATCGACTACCTGCAGCTGATGACCTCGGGCAAGCGGGTCGAGAACCGCCAGGTGGAGGTCTCGGAGTTCTCCCGTCACATCAAGCTCCTCGCCAAGGAGCTGGAGTGCCCCGTCGTCGCGATCAGCCAGCTCAACCGAGGCTCCGAGCAGCGCACCGACAAGACGCCGCAGCTGTCCGACCTGCGCGAGTCCGGCTCGATCGAGCAGGACGCCGACATCGTGCTGCTGCTGAACCGTCCCGACGCCCACGGCGCCGGCGAGTCCGACCGCCCCGGCGAGGCCGACATCATCATCGCCAAGAACCGGTCCGGACCGGTCAACAAGGTCGCGGTCAGCTTCCAGGGCCACTACTCGCGCTTCACGCCCATGGCTCGCGACGCCGAGCCCCCGGCCGTCGCCGCCGGCGAGTTCTTCGGCTGAGCCGGTCGACGCGTTCCGTCACTGGTACGTGATCAGGTCGGGGTGGGGCCGGACGCGTCGCCACGTCTGCTGCGCGGTCAGCATGGGGTCGTCCTCGTCGACGAAGTTCTTCCATCCCCACCCGACGTCGGCCGGGGCGTTCCTGCGCAACGTCGACCACGTCCCCTGCTTGGCCCCCTGAGGTCCGGACCCGTCGACGTGGATGACGGTCGCGAGCTCAGGACGCGACGTGTCGAGGCGACCGCGGTGCTTGATCATCGACGACGAGAACTGGTGCAGCACGAAGAGCTTCTGAGGCAGCGACGAGTCGCGGGTCAGGTCGGCGAGCCAGGCACCGGTGCGGTTGATCTCGTCGGCCGACACCGAGCCGATCTGCGCCAGGTGCTTCTGCCTCTTCGTCAGGCGCCACTCGGGATCGAGCGCGAGCCCGACGTGGGGGCGTTCGAGCAGCGACCGGTACCGCTTGGCCTGCGTCAGGAAGTCCGATCGGCCGGGCTGCAGGTCGAGCACGACGTAGACACCGGCCTTCTCGGCGGCGTCGACGAGCGGCGTCAGCGTCGCGAGCGTGGCCTCCGTCGAGTAGTCCTTGTCCTTGCCGGCCGAGGACGACGCCACGGTCGCGATGATCTCGAACGTCGGCACGAACGTGGACGAGCTGACCCGGCGGTACTTGCGGGCCAGGCGCTCGACCCGCTCGACCGACGCGCGCACGCCCTGCTCGCCCAGGACGCCGAGCTGGGGCGCGCCGGGGTGGCCGTACATCGCGGTGTAGGTCCGGTCGCCGAGCGCGAGGTATCCGCCCGTCGGCTGCTGGGCGTCCCGGCGGACGACCTCGAGGGGGTAGGCCACCTGCGCGAAGGCGTCGCCGATGGCGATGACCGGCTGCTCGGGATTCTCGGCGATGTACTGCGCGGCGGCCGGGTCGGTGCGCGGATCGGCGCTCGGGACCTCGAGCACATGGGCTCCGGCGATGCGGGCCGTGGCCGTGGCGACGGCGTCGGCCTGGGCCGATCGGGTCAGGACGATCGTGTCGATCGTGCGTGGCGCCGGCGACGTGCTGCCGTGTCGCGTCACCTCCGCCGCGACCGCCGCCTCGTCGAGCGGCACCGGCCGGGCACCGGGGACCGCCTGCGTCGTCCCGAACGTCAGGACCGTCGTCGCGCCGAGCCGGTCGACCTCGCCGGGAGCATCGGGCGAGTCGACGAGCACGGGCACACCGAGCCCCGTGGCGGCGAGCGTCGCGATGCGCTGCGCCTCCGGGTCGGCGGCATCGGCGAGGACCGCGGTCGGCGAGGACGTGAAGAGCCGGCGCGACAGCTCGACCGACGCCGACGCCGCGGGGACGACGTCGAGGGGCAGTCGTGGCGACGCGGTCCGGGTCGTCATCGCCCGGGCGACCACCTCGGCGCCCGGCGCGCTCGGCCCGTCGGTGTCGGTGTCGGGGTCGGTGACAAGGGCCGCTGCGACGAGGGCCACAGCCACCAGACAGCTGATCCCGGTCACCCGATTGAGCCTGGAAGATACGCTCATGCCCGTGACCTTACTGACCGCGTTCCTGGCGGAGACCTCTGGCGTTCCCGACTCCGGGCTGGCCGGGTTCGTCGCCGACATCATGGGCTCGGTGGGGCTGGTGGGCGTCGGACTGATCCTCGCGGTCGAGACGATCCTGCCGTTCCTGCCCAGCGAGGTGGCTCTCCCGCTGGCCGGTTTCAGCGCCAACCGCGGCGACTTCGGGCTGGTCCCGGTCATCATCTCGGCCACGGTCGGGTCGGTCGCCGGCGCCCTGGTCCTGTACTGGATCTCGCTGAAGTTCGGCCTCGAGCGCACCCGCACGGTGCTGGCCAAGGTGCCGTTCGTGACCGAGCACGACATCGACAAGGGCGTCGCCTGGTTCGCCCGCAACGACGCCCTCGCGGTGTTCCTCGGCCGGATGGTGCCGGGCATCCGCAGCCTCATCTCGATCCCCGCGGGCGTCGAGAAGATGGCGGTCGGGCGGTTCCTGATCTACACGACGGCCGGCAGCCTGATCTGGAACGTCATCTGGATCGTGTCGGGCTACCAGCTCGGCTCCAACTGGGAGTCGGTCGAGAAGTACGGCAGCATCCTCAAGTACGTCCTGGTCGCCGCGGTCGTGGCGTTCCTCGCCTGGTTCGCGTTCTACAAGATCCGGACGCGCCGCGCCGCCGCCTGACCGCCCACGCCGGTCCGTGGATGTGGCGACGTCTTCTATCGTGGCGGGGTGACTTCCACGGTGACCCGGCGCCTCGCCCCCCTCGCAGCCGCTGCCCTGATCCTGCTGTCGGCCTGCGGCGGCTCCGACGACGGGGTCAAGGACGCGAAGGCGTCCGCCACACCCAGCGCATCGCCGACCCCGACCGCCGCTCCGATCGACGAGAAGCAGATCGCGTGCCGGCTCGTCACCGCAGCCGATCGCGCGAAGCTGGCCGGCACGGCGGTCGACGACGTCGTCGCCGCCTCGGGCGCCGACGGCAGCAGCCAGTGCCGGTGGCAGAGCACGGCGGCCCTGATCCAGGTCACGACCCTGCCGGCCAAGGAGTGGGCCAAGTCGCTGCCCGACGTCGTGACGCAGCTCGAGTCGTCCAGCGACATCAGCTCGAGCGCCGACAAGAAGGATCTGGCCCGGGCCAAGAAGCTGCTGTCGGGCGCGGCGTCGTTCACGGACGCGCAGGCGTGCGACGCCTTCACGACGCTGGCCGAGCTCGGCGGCGAGAAGAAGGGGGCCACGACGACCGTCACGACCGTGCCGATCACCGAGACGGAGTCCGGCATCTCGGCTCAGACGTGCTCGGACGGCGACCTGACGTCGATCATCTACTCCGTCCCCGGTCTCAAGGAGACCGACGAGATCGACGCGACGGTCACGAAGATCCTGGCGTCGGCGCAGCAGCGGCTGACCCGGGGGTGAGCCCCGTCGGGTGAGCCCGGTGGGCCGTCCTACAGCGACACGTCGGCGCGCCGGCCGTCGCGGTCCGGGCGGTCGCAGAACAGCTTGCCGT
>Ga0247734_1000653_pt1 | contig 29203 bp, 28 predicted proteins | sample UWRJL103311B2_FD_180933 | JGI IMG/M metagenome (GOLD analysis project Ga0247734, IMG submission 180933) | Plant litter microbial communities from Arlington Agricultural Research Station in Wisconsin, United States - UWRJ-L103-311B-2 | ecosystem: Environmental > Terrestrial > Plant litter >...
CGAGGTTTTGGGAATGAGCTTAGTGCTTGAAACAGTATTGGTGTACGTGGATCCAGGAACAACAATCGTGCTATATCTGAACGAAGTGTAGGTGTTGGTTTGAGTAGTTTTCAAACCCGCTTTTGTGACCGTGGAGGTAGTAAGATACGATATGAAGAAAATGCTTGTAGATTGAGGGAGTGTATAAGTTGTGGTGATTGTTGGTGTAGATACGGAAGAATCAGAGGATGCAGCCCTTCTCATGCCAACATCTCTCTTTAGCTTAGCTGCTGGTGTGCAGGTGAGAGTAGTTGCTGATTTGACGGTCTTGGTAACAACCGATGTGATTGAGACCATCGAGGTTATAACTTTTTTGCCCACAACAGTCACTGTTGGGCCGGGAGGAATGGTGGTAAGTTCAGTACTCGTGCTCGTAACCCCCTTTGGCGTGACTATTTTTGTGGTGGCAGTGGTAATTGTGCTTGTTAATAGAACATTAACAGTAGGAATACCGGCTGTATATGACTGGGTAGTTGTAAAGAGGCTCTCAAGCGTGGTGGTCACGGGTTTTGGTGTTGAAGTAACGAGAGATGTTTCGGTGGAAAATAGGACGGTTGTCTGGGAAACTGGCTTTGGAGTAATAATTGAGGTGTAAAGCTCTGAAACGATAATTGTCTGTACCTGAGTGATGGCAACCGGAGTTACGGTAGTTGACTGTGTGACTTTCGAAGTGGTAGTTACAGTCTGTGTGGACTGAGCCCCAGATAATGTCACCGTTTGATAAACCACACCATTAATTGTGGATGTGCTGGTAACTGGCAGCGGAGTAATCAGGGAGAATGATGTAGTAGTGAATAACAACGTTGTTGACTTGTAAAGATCTGGCTGGGTAGTTATGAGCGTAGTAGACAACTTCTCCGTAATATTCTTTGTTATGGTCAACAGAGAAACAGCAAATGTTGTGAGTATGGTGTCCGTGGTCATCATCGTAATTGGCGCAGGGGTGTTGGTAGGAGTTACGGTTACAGTGAATACGACTGGAGAAATTCCAACAGAAAACGGCTGTATGGTCAATGCTGTGAAGTCAATCCAAGATGTGCGTGAAAAGAAGGATGTAAGCTGGAACGCAGTTGCCTCCTCATCTGTCATTTGGTGAGAGAAGGAAACCCTGGAGGAGCTTTCAGCTCCCGGGCCAGAGTTCTGATATTCTCCAAAGAAGACTCCATTTGTGTTTGGCGAGCTTGTTGACCATTGTTGCCAGCCCGCAGCACTAACAGAAGCATCAAGATAAGTCTTAATATAAGCGACTCTGGCATACTGATTCCATGGACGACCAAGCGAGATTGAGCCAGTCATACCTGCGACCGATGCACCAGCAGCAGATGGCGTTACTGTGCATTGATCAAATACTATGCCTCCAATAGAAGTGTTGGATGCGCGTTTATCAGCAGTGATGCTGATACCATTTGTGTTGGGGGCAATGGTCGAGGAGAGGAAATACGCCGAACCGGAGCCCCATATGAAATCCACAGAGCCCTCGATATATGAATTATACACAAACACGCTAGCTCCTACGATTAATTAGTTATGCTCAACTCAGTAAAAGGTTCAATAGGAAGTACTGACCAACATTAATATTAAAGGTATCTTGATTTCCAATAACCTGGCAGCCGTAAAAAGAAGCATTGCCATTATTTCCGATGGCAAACCCAAGAGAAGCGTAATTCTTGGTGGTGCCAAAAGAGTTTACGAGGTTGATGTTATAGAATTTGACATTTTTCCCTCTGGAGTAAAATGTGGCAGAGTCGGAATTGCTTGCATCGCCTTGGGTATCAACACCGTGTGAGTTTTGAATGATGACTTGATTTGTTGAGAAAGATCCAGGGGTATCTGAATAACCCTTGAATATGGTTGCTCCAGAGCGGTTGAATGTTAACTGTTCGCTGTACGTCCCAGGATAGATGAAAATTGTGGATACCACACTGGTGGAAGGAAGAATAGCAATACATTGTGCAATTGTGGAATAGGTAGTGTAACCTGCGATGCTTGTTTTGGAAACAATACATGCACCAATTGGTGGTGTAGTAGAATTGCCTACCACAGTTGTATTTGGGGTAGTTGCCACGGCAGGCTGAGGCGTAATAATGGAGTCCCAATACGTCATATCAATCCAAGATGTAGTTGCCATAACGCTGCTAAGAGCATAGATATCGCTTGTCAACAATGTGGCATTTCCAAATGCAACACGGGCAGCAGCATTATTTTCCCAGTTTCCAGGCCCGGTATTTTGGTATTCAGCAAAAGTAGCATCGGAAAGTCTAGAGTCAGTTGCTGACCATGCTTTCCAACCAGCAGGCTGGATTATGCTGTCAAGATAAGAATACTTGATAATGACCTTAGCGTATTGACTATAAGGTCGACCGAGATAAACCAACTGATTGAGATCAACAGTGGCACTTGAGGCAGCAGTAAATAAACACTGGTCAAAGATGTAACCACCGATAGCTGTCAGGGAAGCTCTGCTTTGGGCCGTAATACAAGATTTTGCTTTTTTAGCGGCCATTGTACAACCTTTGAAATAGGATAATGAGTATCCCCATATGAAGTCTATTGCGCCTTCTATATATGAGCTTTCGTAGTACGCATAACCAGAAGGGTTTCCGGTCAGCAGAGTATCTTGCCAGCCTATAAAAGAACAGCCGTAGAAGCCAATTTGGTCGCCATAAGTAGATCCAGCCAAAGTAACGTAGGAGGGTATTGCTCCATCACTATTGGCTGTGTTGATAAAATTGACGTTGTAGAAAGATATCTTGCTTGAAGCAGTGGCGATAATAGCAGTCTCCGCATTAGTATGACCAGCTGGAATTGGCGCTACCACGGATAAGCCACGAGAGTAGGTAACAGTGACCTGGTTACCGGTGTATGTTTGACCAACATTACCTGACTGATAGCCAATAATGGTTACGGGACCAGCTCTATTCACCGAGACTTGTTCCGTATACGAACCTGGGTACATGAAGATTACTTGGGAAGTAATATCTTTTGGCAAAGAAGCAAGGGCCGCTGTCAAGTTTGCAAAAGAGTTGGCGACCGCAGTATCAGCGGAAACAAGAACTGCTCCAGATGGCGGGACGGTTCCACTGCGTGGGTGGGACGATGTTGCATTCGCGGCTTCAGTAGCATTTGGGCCGGTTGGGGCAGTGTTTGACGCAGGAATTGTTGTTCCAGTAGCGTTAAAACTGAAAGATGGCACTAAATTATATGCATATGAGTCAATCCAGGTTGTGCTACCTAGAAAAGTAGCTATATCATAAGCCGCTGCCTGCGATTCTGTGAGGTTGGTAGCGAATGAAGCTCTTGTTGTAGAGGACGTCCATGCCGAAGGGCCAACATTATTATACTCTCCGAAAAGAACGTTACTTGTCTGGGGATTAGAGGTCTGCCAGACAGACCACCCTGCAGTATTGATATTTTTGTCGAGGTAAGAGTTCTTGTAAACAGCTATCGAGTAACTGGAATATGGGCGACCAAGATATGTCAAACCGAAATTGGAGCCATATGTGCTTGTATATGTGACTATACATTGATCAAATACATAGCCTCCGGGAGCATCGGCGGAAGCACGGCTTTGAGCAGATATTGATGTTCTAGCGGTATTGGCTGCTATTACACACGAGTGAAAATAGGCTTTTGAAAATCCCCAGATGAAATCCACGGAACCCTCAATATAGCAATTCGAGAAGAGCTGAGTGCCTTGGTTGGCCAGTAGGGTATCCTGGTATCCAATGAACGAACAGCCGTAGGCGGCCATGTTAGTTCCATAGAAATCTGCAGCCAGTGCTGCATAATTGTTTGTCTGTGGGAACAAGTTCTGGAAGTCGATGTTGTATAGTGCAAGACCAGTACCATCAGTCTTCTTGGCGTTAATAACTGGCGTTAATTCATTCTGCCCTGCGTTGGTAGAGACACCATATGTGAACTGTACCATGACCTCATTTTGGGAATAATCATTTGGAAAGCTAGTCATGCCGCGAATGGTGACCTTTCCCTTGCGGTTGACGATTATCTGCTCTGTATACGTGCCAGGCATTACAAGGATAACCTTCTCTGCACCGTCGTTTGGAAGTGCTTTTATGGCTGATGTTATATTCCCATATTGGGTCGCGTTCGGTGTTAGAGACACAACATATGTTGGTAGAGCTGCGGCTGTCACTGAAGCAGTTGGTGATGATGAAGTCGCGGTTGATGTTAGAGAGGCGGCAATGAGCGATGGTGGGAATCCTTTAAAGGGTACAATGGCGGAAGTGTCAATCCAACTTAAGTCACCAAGCACGTTGGCGGCAGAATATGCACTTCCATCTGTCAGCATCTGAGCGTCAGATGCCCGTGATGATGTTGTAGAGCTTGGCCCAGTATTGTTAAACTCTGCAAAGGTCACATTCGTAGTCGCGGATTTAATCAACCAGCCTGCGGGGGAAATGTGGCCATCCAAGAAGGAGTTGATCACAGCCACTTTTGCAAAGGATGTGTAGTCCCGACCAAGATATGTAGATTGGCTCATTGAATCCGTCGTCTTTGGAACAAAAGCACAAGTATCAAATACGATCTGAGATCGGTAGGCCGTGACATAACTTTGTGCTGCAATAGCGTACCCCGGAGCATTCGACACAATCAAGGAGTTGCTGATGTACGTTGCTCCATATCCCCAAATAAAGTCTTGGGATCCTTCAATACGACATCCTGAGAGATAGAAGGTACCATAATTTGCAAGGAAAGTCCCCTGTCCAGATGTAAATCCACAAGAATAAAAGCCAACTTGTTGTGCTTTAATATCCATTGCAATCGCAATATAATTGGGAGACATAGGAGCAATGTTTGCAAAGTTGATATTGTAAAAAGCATACTTCTTAGCATTATACTGTGTTGAGCGGAAAACGGCATATTCTTCAGATCCCCCAGCGCTGCTTAGCACACTGCCGGAGTACTGTATATTGACCAAATTGGACGATTGTGATAAAGTATTATCTGATTCCCCACGAAATATTGTGGCGCCCACTCTACTGACTGACGAGATCTGCTCAGTATAGGTTCCAGCCAGAATATATATATATTGAGTTGTCGAATCTGCTGGTAGAGCCGCAACGGCGGCGGCAATACTAGTATACCCGGCACAAGAGTTGCTAGGACCAACCACTTTAGCTGTTGAAGGTATCGAAGTAGGTAAGACGCAAGTCAAAGAACTTGAACTAGACAATGCCAAGCTTGAAGATGTTGTGCTTGAAGAGGATGTTCCCAAAGTAGTGCTTATAGTAGTAGGAACGCCATTGCTACTAGAGCTGGGTGAGGATAATGAAGGGCTTAAAGTTACTGTCGTTGATGACGACGAGCTGCTGGAAGTACTTAGGATAGAAGTTGAGGTCGACTGCGCACTACTTGATAGATCTGAAGTTGATGGTGTACTGGCAGAGGAACTTGAGGATACAGCAGCAGCAGCAGCAGCATTGGCTTTGGCAATTGCTTCTAGTACTGTTGAATCTATCCATGACGTTGTAGGTGTCGAATAACCAGTAAAAGAGTTCGCCATGACATAGTCAATAGTGGAATTCGCGAGCATCGCAGCTGTCATCAGTGTATCAACACGTGTAGGGTCATTGGAGAAGCTTCCTGGCCCAGTGGTCGAGTACTCTCCATAAAAGCCATTTGTACCCACAGCCCTCGTTCCACCAGGAGCAATCATGCTTGCCATGCTAGTATACTTGAACACCGCCTGTGATCCATCACCATTAGGCCCAGCAAGGTAAACATAAGTATTCGTTGTGCCAGGCTTTTGGATGATACTACATGAATCAAGAACTGTTTGAGAATATTGTACGGGCGTTCCGTAGCCATGGCTATAGATAATTGTGGCTGAACTTGCTGTTGCTGCGATAGTCGAGCCGAAAATATACATGCCAATATAGCCAGAGAAAAGCTTGGTGGTTCCTTCAACATACGAATTTGCAATCAACGTGGTGCCTAATGTCAAGGTGATTGAATTTCCTCCCGCAGATATAAATTGGCAGTTATAGAATGCGTTCATGGCACCACGTAGAGAAACAGTTGGGGAGTTTGACCCTACAAGGGGGTTCACAAAGTTGATGTTCTTCCATGATATTCCCAATACAGCATTTGTACCAATCGACATAGGCGTAGTTGTCGAGGATATAATGACTTGATTCTTGGAATAGTCCTCTGGCATCGAGGACTCTCCAATAATTGTGAGCGCAGCAGAGCCCAAAACATTAACAGCTTCATTGTATGTACCAGCCCTGATTATTATCGTGGGTTGTGCATAAGTCTGAGCATATGATATGGCGGGATTGATCGCTGTGAACTGACCACCACCAGATGCATCTACGACCACAGTTCCTACTGATGTTAGTACTCAAATTCAGAATTGAAGGGATGCAGTATAAACCTGATGCCACTGATGGGCGAGTGGTTGATACCGTTGCCGACGAAGACAGGGTACTTGCAGATCCCGGAGATGATAAGATGGTGGTACAGCCAACTGTAGCAGTGCAAAAAGTCCCAGTTGTTGTCGGAAGATCCGATTGTGCTCCAGTTAAGCTGCCAAGTTGGAGTATCAAGAGTGCCGCGAGCACATGTCGTATCCCAAGTACCGCCATTGTGGTTATGGTTGACCGAAATCCCCAATACCTATGCGTTCCTTGATGGGTAGGAAAGCAACCAGGCTGATTCAACCTCAATAATTTGGCGGATAAAGTGGGAAAACGGGGAAGGGGGTCTCATGGATTTTATCTATTACACCTATGAACCTACTTTTTGAACAGCCCCCATGTAGATGCTCCATGACTTGTACTACGGCGAGGTTAAGGGACGATTAATTCCCAGAATGGAGTCGGCGGGATTTTTATGGCCTAGAACCAATTCATCTGTGGTCCATATTGGGGCTCACAGGAGGTCGAATGAAAATACATTTGCGGCTCAGATAGAGGGAGACAAATTCGTTCGACATGGGTAGGCAACATCAACTACTACTCCATCCAACGTACAAATCCATCATGCGTCCTCCCGATTCGGTACCGCCCCTTCATAACCGACTATTTTTATCCGTGCTTGTGAAAGATCTCTCAGCTGAACTCGCTAATTTTCCGACTTTTTATTGGCTGAGTACTTTTTGGGCTAGGATTTATGAAAGGTGCAGTCATAAACGGTTAGTTTATGTGCACTTATGCAAATTTTCTCATATACAGTAGTGGCCGCGAGAAGCTCGAACCCACTCTTGACACTTTTGACAGAGCATCACATACCCTGGGCCACGCACGCCACGTGGAACCAAGGCCTTAGCTAAAGAATAGACCTCCATCTAGAGTTTGCCAGGAACCGTTAACCGAGATGCTTTAACTGATGTGCTGTAACTTGGAAATTAAAGGGGAAAGGGGCAAGGTCTGGAGAAACTCTGCTCCAGAATACAGTTAGTTGTTCAGGATAGATAATTGGATGAGATGTCAGCTACCCAAAGCACTGTACTGACTGTACTGTACTGTACTGTACTGTACATACATTGGCCACGGCCACCAAAATCAATTGCCGTACCTGGGAAACGCCGAAGTTCCCCCAGCGCCATTGTAAGTACTGTACTGTACAGTAGTCTCGTGTCGAGATTGCGATCGTAGCGATAACAACGTTCCCCAGAACCATTTTAGTGCTGTAGGGAATAAAAGTCGAAGCGCAAGGCTGGAGTGGTGGTTCAAAGTTAGTTTTGCCTTGCCGATGGACCCGACAGCACGGGACGCGATCCATTCCCAAGTTAGCACCAAATCCGAGACCCAGTTCCCTGTCCTCAGCCCACGACGACGTTCATGCTCCAGATTGGTGCAAAAATGGGATTCCTGTGCCAGCGAACTTAAACTCGTTTGGTCTCCCGAATAATATCTCTCTTCTGTTTCCTCTTTTTAGTTAGCGCCTAGCCTTTTAGCTTTTAGCTATTGGAAGTGGCATATTGGCAGCCAGACAAGACTTTTGACAGCAGATATGCCGAGGTTTAGGTTAGTTCTAGTTTTATCGCGTGTGTGTGAACGAAAGCACATTGTAGCTAGTAGTAGCCCTACCGATGTGAATGCGCGAGATCAGGTAGATTACGAATGTATGAAATCTCAGTCTTACCACTTTTCACTTGACTGCATCTAGTTTAAAAGAAAGAAAAGGTCGGCGTGAACCAATTATTTCATTAGCTTATGTTGTAGATCCCTGGCCTGAAAACATTTAAAATATACCGGTACTAAACCAGTAGTTACAGTACCTATGATAGGTTAGACCCGCCCAGCTGTGGTTCGCATCTAAAAAGTTAGGATCCGACCTACGGGTCCGTTACCATTTACAATTATACTTCATTCTCAGATCGAGCCTTCTGCAATCCTGTTCAATGCTTCCATAGTAGCCACTTTTACCCCATACAATAGAAGTTGCATCATATATCTGCGCATACTCTTAGAAAAGGTTCCTTGACTGAATTGACTTGATCTTGCCAACCCATAAAAATTTGTGGAAGTCAGCCTGTTCTCTTCGGTAGATAATCCAAGATGACAAAGCACATAGGACAGACAACAAACACCAAATTCAACGGGGTGGCCTCAGCAGTGCCAATACCTGAGGCTATCAAAACATATCACGAAAGTGAAATATCGCAATGAGCAGCCTCAGTGGCTATCGGAAACAGACAACATGATAGCATGGTCCAAATCTAAGTAAATCGACACCCCGTCCGCTTTACGGACGATATTGGCATTGCATTTTGTTGATGTAAGGCCAAAATGGCAGGAAGAGAAACATAGGGACATTCGCAATCATGGAAATGTACGAAACCTCCTCAATATACTTATGCTTGCGACAGGAACGCTACTGCTTTTCACTAATGGTTTGTCACATGGCCACCCCTTTGTTAAGTAGTCCGGCCCCTCCCACACCTAAAGTCTACCGGATTTCATACTTTTGATACAGAGGTCAATTATTTCTACCGAAAATAATGCCCTATAACGGACCCGGATCTTACATGGTTACAAGAATTATCATCCCTTCTATCCTTTTTATCGCTTAGCCTGTAGATGAACTGCGCAACGCTTCACTCCCTCAAACATCTTGATGCTTAACATGGCCAAATCTTGCCGGCACAACCAGGATATTACGGCACTCGGCCTGCAAATTCCCAGCCAAAAATTCTCTACCTTCATTATCCAAGTTCTAATCAAGTCCCGATCGTAGCCAAGGATCCTCGCGAAGCTCTTTTGCGGTGTCCCTGTCTTCTGGTGCCCATTGTAACATTCTCCTGATAAAGCTGAGAAATAGTTCCTTTTTCTTCCCCCACCATAGAAGAAATACAATCATCGAGCTTGACTTTTGTTGGAATGATCTGAGGATGGACGAAATAGCCTGTCATATAAGTTATAGTATGGCCTGACAATGTCTGTTTCGATTTTTGTAATACCTTTTGAATCAAAGAATGGCCCACCGTAGTACTCGCGAGCTGTATCGCACCAATTCCCGTCTGGACTAGGAAATAACCGCTCCCAGGGAACGTCACGCCATTTTCTCTCTTGATCAATAAGCTTTTGCGGCGGTGGGCCAAAAAGTGCTATCATCTCGGCAATATGTGCCTCAGGAGTATACACGCCGTTTTGTGATTTGAGGTGAGTGAATAACTCCTTATCTTCTAATAGCTCAAAGAGCTGCAACGTCACTGATCAGTTGTTATTCTGTGTACCGAATGTGATGTGGAATACTCACCAAGACACCCAAATTCCAGATGTCAGCGCTGTAGGACCATGGGACCCCTAGCAGGACCTCTGGAGCGTGGTAAAGCAAAGGTTGTATCGGATGACGGAGGGGCTTCTCTTCATCTCCTCGGTGTGCTAAACCAAAATCTGCAATCTTTGGCAGCATCCAGAACGACTTTAAGGTACCAAAGTTATTATGCGACAAGTATATGTTCTGACCGGTGACGGGTTTACGAGGCATTGGATGATCGTCTTGAGCGTTCACATACTCGTCGATCACGCTGGGGTCCTCAAATGACATCATGATGTTGTCTGCCTTCAGATCTAAAGAGGCATTCAGTATTGGCTGAATCATGCATCTGAATGCCTTAAGAACAGACCTGTATGGATAATATGACATTCGGAGTGGAGATAATCCAATCCTTGTAATATGAAGTCGACATATACCTTAAGAAGTTGAGGTGGAATACTATCACCAACAAGACGGTGTTGGAATTGACTCAAGGGTTCTCGCATAGCCTCAAAAACCAAACATAGGTGAGCAGCTCCAGTGGGACCAATAGCTCTGAAATCGTCAATTGCAGCTCTGACAAATGCAAATCCAGTAAGAGAAGGATCTTTCTTGAGAATTTTGTTGATTTCTAGTTCGTGCAGAATTGTGTCGCCATAGTCAGGATTAGATGTAGTAATTTTCAGAGCCACGTGCTGGAAAGGCGTTCTTCAAAACCATTATCGATTAACACTTAAATTCGGTACGATTGTGTAGACCTTACTTCTTGAGATCCTCCGCCAGCCATACAGTAGAAGCTGTGCCCCATCCAACCTTTGTTAAGATTTTATATCGATTATTAAGAACTTCTCCAGGATTCGCAGGGTAGTAGAATTCAGGTCGATAACCGGGGACCCGCTCCTCTTCGACCAGTACGTCCACAGGTAGAATCCTTGGAGCTTGAGAGGAGCTCGTTATTGGACTTGATACAATGTATGGCAATTTTGAGTGACTTGGCCGAAGGTGGCGATAAAAGTGCTTGCGTAGAATCATTGTGTATGTGATGGATCACCAGCGCATCTCGATGGTGAATAATTATGTTGAAACACGAAACAGCTTTCGCGCCTGCTGTATTTCTCATGGACCGGACCACGTTTTAGCGGGGTGTGGCGGGAAGCCGACCCAGAACGTGGCGTACAGTAATGTTCCGCCGCCTTGATTGTAACACGAACCAATATCAACATCATTGTTGTCTACATTAAATGGCTTACTGTAACTATCCAAGTTTGAGCTTTGCAGAGAATGTGGATAAAATTCCCACACATCAGAAAGCGAGAGATTGCGTGTGGGACAAAGCGTGTTGAAGATATAAGTCTACAATAGCCAAGATTAGATCTGGCAAGAGACAGAAGGAAGTGGAACTTAGAGCAACCGATCGCGACTAAAATTATTTATGTGTGTTGGTTAGGATTAAATAGGAACCACTGATAGAGTATGTTCTGAGCCGCGAGGACTGGTTGGGCAGCGCACGGCAAGTAATGATGGTCGTTGTTTAAATGTATCCTGAGTTTTGTATTAAATAGCCTAAATTTCTACTACCTCACCGTGGATATTATCGTAGAGTTCAACTGACCTGCTGTCATCTACAGAAACATTTGACTCAGGAGACATCGTGTCTTTTTCGCACCACATACAAGGATGATCTGCCTATGCTAGCAACAAATAAGTGACGGTCTTAGCTGCGTAAAAGTGATTGCTCTGGCGTTCATGTTCCGGATCGATAGGGAATATGCCAGTAAGAATCAAAGACAAAGACTAAACTTCCCTCATATTCTTCCGTAAGTTATGTGGATTTAGACTTAATTAGAACTTCTTTACCAAATCATGCTGGCAATTTCTTCAAGTCAGCTCCTGCAATATACCATGTTGACCATTTCTCGTACTCATCTTTCTTCCGAGTCACTTGAGTGCCTTTGCGACCAGTAATATTGTTGAGAAGAAGATACCACCAACCTCCTGTCTGACTCATATATCGACATCACATTGGAAATCATACACCCATTCTCGCTTCCAAAATTACAGCAGGTCGAGATGACTATTATAAGGGAAACTCCTCTGCGACTTAAGTATATAACTCGCGTTTATTACTAAATAGTTGATTTTAATTACTATTTTGCGAATTAATATTAATAATAATACAAAGAGATAATTATAATATATAAACATGTTTTTCTTGGACTGCCCTATAGCCCAGAATAATTAGACATTATCCTTAGAATATATTATAATAATATTTATTAACCTAATAGTCTCAATTTAAACAAAGGAATTTCTGGATGTCTAAATCAAGATAGGATCCATATCTTCTTTAGTATCATCCAACCCTAATCCGTGATAACATATTGATACCCCGAAGCCATATAAAAGGCGTTTATCAGTTCAAAAGTATGACACGCATATTCATTTAAAGCTGCATAAAATTTAGTACAAAGGAATGTCAAGTGAGTACTCTCAAACACCTCAAGTGAAATGAAAACACCAGTAAATAATCCATATATGCCTAGGTTATGGAAAGATGGTGGTACAGTATGCATGCATGTGGGTGTTGGCGTTTTGTCAGCATCTCCCAAGCCTTGCCATAGTTAGGTAGACTACCCAACACGCTTCTGTTCTATAATGCCACAGCAGTGAACATATTCATATATGAGTTATACATGATTTGTCAGACCAAATTTGAAACTTTCCTTCATTCGGAATATGTGATCCCTTGTTTATGCATGATACTATTCGCACAGTGATGTATTCGTACGACCGTGACTAAAACTAAAACAAAAAATACGCTTAGTAAGACATGCTGAGGGAAGTATATAATATACCAGGATTTTGGCTATTGAATAGAATTCAAATTATCGATCAATTCTCAGGCTTAGAACTTACTGTTATATCTCTCCATCAGACGCAATCATCAAAATGAAGGCTATTACCCTTTCAAATCCAGGACATTTGTCTACTTACATTGTGAAAGATGTTCCTATTCCCTCACCATTGCTTGGCCACGTTGTCATTGAGATTCGAGCCTTTGGCCTAAACCATGCGGAGATGCATATGCGACAGGGCGAATGGCCGGAAATTGCGGAAGTGAGTGGCATCGAGTGTGTTGGTATCGTTCATTCTTGTCCCGGTGGAGAGTTTCCTGTCGGAGCAAAAGTCGCAGCGCTGATGGGTGGGCTTGGCCGTACAATTCCGGGCAGCTACGCAGAGTACACTCGGGCACCGGCTAGTAACGTAGCCTTGATCGAGTCGGATTTGGGCTGGGAGGAGCTCGCTGCTTTACCAGAGACCTACGCAACTGCATGGACTTCAGTTTTTCGAAATCTTGAGTTGGAAAAGGGCCAATTGCTCTTGGTGAGAGGGGGGACGTCTGCTTTGGGACAGGCAGCCATCAATCTCGCCGTTAATATTGGAGCGAAGGTACTCGCGACTACTAGAAATCGCGACAGATCTCAACTTCTTCTTGATCTTGGTGTAGATCGTGTTGAGGTAGAAGGACCCGGGTTATCAGATCGCCTACCAGAGACGAAGGAGGTTGATTGCGTGTTAAACCTTGTAGGCAATAGCGTTCTACTAGATTCCATGGCTATACTACGTCGAGGAGGACATCTTTGCCAATCAGGCTGGCTTGGTGGACTTGCACCTATCACAGATTTCAATCCATTTTTGCAGTTTCCTAGCGGAGTCCATTTCAGTTTGTTTGGTAGTTTCCACTTTGGAACGCCTGGATTCCCCCTTTCAGATGTGCCATTACAGAGTATTGCAGGCGATGTGGCGGCGGGGCGGTACAAAGCGAAGCCAAGTCGAGTGTTCCGGTTCGATGAAATAACTGAGGCCCATAAGGTGATGGAGGACGGGCATGCAGGAGGGAAAATGGTAGTAAAGGTGGGAGAAGATTAGATAATTTTGTCTATATGTAAGAAAATTGCAGAGAGCATGTTTCCTGACCACAATATTGATACCCCCCAACGATCAAGCTCATATGATCTCGTACCACCTTTTCTCAGGCTGGCTTAGGCCTGGCTCGTCAACTAAATTGTCAAGGACCCTGTATCACGATAGAGGGGAGGTTCCTCAAATTAAAAGGGTTGTGGGTACGATGTAGTCTAAGAGAAGAGGTGTTGCCTCTTCTTACGAAGCTATATAGAAAATGTAATACATACTAAAAAGATGGGGCCAAGGGTGCCTTAGGCCACAACATATATATCCTTAATCATTCAACGTGTAGCGGACAGGTGAAGACTTGTTTATCATGAACTTACCTTGTCGCAGCTTGTTAAATGAAAACATAGGTCGGGTATAATTCTGTTTAGTAGTTTCTTTTACTTTTTGGAGCACTTAAATCTTCTCGTACTAACACGAATTACAGATCGTCTACACCCTATGCAAGAACCTGCCGGAGCACTGGCTATGAAGGAACCTGCCACAGCACCGTGGGGTCTTCCCATTAGCAACGCCGACCTTGAGAAGCTCAAAGCTGGTTTTCAGCCTCAGGATCAGGATGACAAATGGCTCGTCTCAACCACGCAAATTGGCAACGCCGACCTTGAGCAGCTCAAAGCTGGTTTGGAGCCTCAGGATAAGGATGAGAAATGGCCGGTCTCGGCCACGTATCAGCCCATCTCTATCCACGTTACTCGAAGTGCGACGGGCATCGAATTATACGTGCTTCACATTATTGTAAAGCCAAGCGATAACAACAGCAGCAATAGTGACAACAAGATAAAGATCGCAGCTATTACCTGGGAACAGAACAAGGGTGGAATTCACATCTCGGAGGAGCAAGGCAAGAAAGAGGTTGTGATTATAACCAGAGGCATTTTAGGGTGCGATTTTGATGCACTTCCTGAATATGATGTCTCTGATTTGTGGAATCATCCTGCGGCTCAAATTAAACGCTAATTGAACAACCGTTTCCTTTCTGCCGTATTGTCATCTAGTCACTCGTTCTTCACTTAATCTTCAAATTCTTCCTCCAAACAGCCCATTTACTACTTATCTAATCTCTTCTCCCTGCCTCCTCTTACCACAATCTCCTGTATAAGACATCCCCAAATCCATGCCCTCTCCCACTTAAAATATCCCCACCAGATACCTCAACAAAATATGGCAGCTCTACGACCAGTAGCCCCACAACACTTCATGGGGGTGGAGGCGGAGGTAGCAGTGATGTCAGTCACAGGGACTACAACATTAACTCGACCCACAACTTATGGGAGCGTTCCTCCTCAACCCACAACAAACATTGAATTAGCCAACATGGCATAGAAAATGGTGGTTCCCAAAGGAGGGTGTTCGGCGGTGTTGATTAGCGCGGTTATGGGAGTTCTCAGATTTTTCGCTCAGCACCCCCATAAGCTTAAATTACAAGACAAAGGTTGGCGCAAGGCGCTATAACCTGAAGGGTAAACTGTACCAGGCAGAGATTCCTTATAAGCCAGAGTTTCAATACCCTGGAGATCAGACTATGTACATATAGCACTTCATCAACCAACATTCACCCACAGCCCAGGTGATAGCAACAGCTCGGGTCTAAAGATAGAAACGCACAGTGCTCATGTCTAGATTCTGATATCGAACTTGCTATTATATATACAGAACCATATATGAACTCAGAAGAAATCTTTTTCTGGCCATCAAAATGCAAATTATTACAGCAGTGCCTTCTTCCTAGCCCCTAGCTAGCGATGGACAGAAGGAATTACAGCACAGCAACATAGTTGCTTTCCAAAGTGTAATCACTAGTGCGGAACGAAATTTTGTCAAATACTCACATGAACTTTCAAATTCGTGTCTGCCCTAAACTCTTTTGATCACACTGATAGGCGAAGGCGTTATGCAATGCCAGGGGTGCACATTCTCCTGTTTAGGCTTAGGCAAGTTGTCATCAGTCGTCACATCTTATGATTGCAAAAGTTGGTTACATGCCCCACTTTCTCGATAATTTGATCAATTTGCCATAATATCTGAATCAAGAAATCCATACATGGTACGTAAGGTGCTGTGTTGGTGAGTCTGCACGTATGTTCGCCTCAGGATTACCGGTTCCCTGATAGAAAAGATACCCGCTACAACAGTCATTAATGGAGCCCCAAGGGCCCATGAATCAGGGGGCCTGCGAACAGTCATCGCAGATAGAGGAGTTTCAATTCCTCCACTTTACTGTCCCTAACCACGCGAAGAGCGCGGAGACAAGGAGGAAGGTTCGAAGTCATGCTCAGCATCGAGTCCAGCAGAATTTGAGGAACGAGAGCGGAAAAGAAAGAGGGAAAAGCAAGCAAGTTGTTCTTGATTCTTCAGTCCTCATAGGATTTCCACACCCGAGTGACTTAGGGGCAGGCCGTTCTGACCCATTCAGAAGGTATCCAATTGATATGGATACTAGAGCTCATGAGTTATATGATCACTGTATGTAAGGCCCAAATCCTTAATTCGGTGATCCATAATCCGAAGCAGTTTGAAAAGGTTGCTGACGTGCAATAGTGCATGGGGATACCTGCTCTATGTTCAGAACGATGAGCAAGCTTGGGTTCTTTCAGATCGTAGATGACGACGCAGGTTTTCGCCAGATTCTTTGCACATCATTGTGTCACAAGGCCAGATTGCAAAACAAAAGCAACCCCCTGGAAGCTATTACTCTTTCCACGGCTGCCGTCCAGTCTGTGAGTAGTAGACTCATGCATCCGGTCCTCAGCACTAGCGATGGAGTTATCATATCTTTGATCGCTTTTGCTTGCCATGCAGTAAGTAGAACAGCCTGGAAAATGTGAAAGCAGCTATAGCTAGAGGTATTCGAGCATTGACAGTGCGTCAGGTTATGTTTCACGATGTTGATTGGTTATTGGCGCATTTCAATGGACTAGAGCAAGTAATAAGTCAAAGAATGCGAACTAGGGCATTATTAAACCCTATTCTTCGAATTATGATATTCTGGTACGTGGCAGTCGCTGATGGTTCTTGTTTTAAAATTACTTGGTTCTTGAGACTGATCGCTTTAGGCTTGATGTTAACACCGCATTCCTTCTCTGTAGACATCCTCGCTTTCCATGCCCTAGTGACATACTCCCCACTATCAATGCCGAGTTACTACCCCCTGTTTCTAATGCAGAACTCTTGCAGATATGTTTCACAGAAGACCTGATAAGCATCATCAAGTCAGTGTATAACATAAACTGGCTCATAAAAAGCAGTTTTGCCACCAGGAACATATGGGACGATGGACTATTTGCCGGGTACTATATAATGCCTCTGCTACACAAGTTACTTTCAATTCATTCAGGACCGTGTGAGGATGTCATTGGTCTTTGCAAAGAACAGGCCTGCAGCATTGGCGTCATACTCTATCTTGCCTCCATTCGCCGTTATTTCGGGATATCACTTGCTACAAATGTCTACATTCCCAAGCTCAAAGAAACGGTGGCAAAATGGCAGTTGTCATATGTGGTTGAAGCTGACCATCCACTGCTTTGGGTAGTTATGATGGGCGGCATACAGTCTCTCCACCATGAAGACCATCAGTGGTTCGTCTCGACAATGGCAGCATTGATATCGTCTTACGCGTATGACTCGTGGCATAGCGTTATGGAAACGATCAACAAGGTGTTATGGATTCCAGGAATTCTTGATATTGAATGTAATAAATTCCATGAGGAAGTTTCCTCGGCATTCTCGGGCCACAATATCCCTATATTGCTATGACACTCCGAGGAGATATTCAGCGCAACAATAGTTCAAAACGCATGATACATCGGGTTAGTTATATTTTGTGGTATGGCTAATTTTGCGTTGTCGGCAGTCATTTTCTTGGAATCTTCAATCTAAATTCAATATCGAAGTCTTTCATGGAAACTAGAAGAGATTGGGTAAAAGAATGGTGACTTATCAATAGAAGAGCAATTAAATTAATTTATTGGATTAGTTTTATAATGGATCACAGTGACGGGGGATCATTACCATTAACTAAGTTAAACTTTCAAAATTCTTTGATAAATAACTTACCTAACCTTGCTATTACAGCTTAATAGCCCGTGCGTGCCTGAGCTTGGGCGAGCATCCACGCAATGGTATGATCATCACGTGACAATTATCAACCTTGAAGAAGATTTATATATACTGTTTTGAGGGACAAGATCGATTTATCCCTATCCCTATTACTATTATACTATTTTACTATAACCTGTTTCTTATGTTTGCGGAATCCTTTTTCTTTCCTTGTTTTAAGCGCTGTAAGTGTGAGGCACGAAAACAGGCACATGCTCTACAAGAGAGCCTAATACGCTTGCCAAGGAAGTACCGCTGTCAAGCACCCACTTCTTTTCAAATTGGCGAAGATCTTTTTGGATCTTGCTCCTTACATCTTACTGCGGCCCAGTTTTGCCCATGGGTTCTGAGAGCTAACCCAATCATATTAGATTTCCAAGGTGGCTTAGCTGCAGCCCCTTGCTTTCACATTGTTGGTGTTTGAAAGGAGATTTCTATACTAGACCTACCAGCGCGTCTACCAGGACTTCTTTTCTCCTCGGGTAGCGCTTGGATTTCTCTGGATTTCTAAACTTCTTTTCCTTCCTCAGCTGTTTCTTCAGGCTCCTTTCCTTCTCTCAGAACATCTCTGCATTTAGCCCAGCTCAGCAGAGCTATACAGAGGAATCCCCCCACCATCACCTAATTCCCCGATAACCATCAAGCGTTCTTGTCGGTCGTAACCGAATACTCAATTAGATGTCGCGTATAACGGATGTTCCTCCAACTAATAACCTTTTGAGAAGACAATCACAAAAGCCTTACAACGTACAAAAGCCTGACAACGATTTCATATTCCCGGTCCCGTCAGGAGCGGATGGTCCAAACAATGCCATCTTCCCAATCGGTTCGACGCTCGAGCTTAAATGGGCTACAACCATGAAGAGCTATGATTTGATCATGTATCAGCAACTTCCGCGAACAATTGAGTCATGTCCTGAAGTTGAAACCAATCCTGGTTGTGTTCGTAGCGAATACTATATTGCTCGTGAGTCTCCATCCAACTGCAAATTGCTGCAAAGAATCAGTCCTGACTTTGTCATTTAGGGAATATAGCTGTGAAATCGTATATATGGACAGTTACTTCAGGAACCGCTGACACATCACTATCGCGTACCTTCTTTTTGAGGGTGCGTCCAAATCCAGACACTCGTGACAATGGCGAACAATTTGGGTCAAGTTTCCTGAACTTCACCACTGGTCCACCGTTGAACCTCGTCACGGGCCTTGGCGTTTCAACTTCTTCATCTCTTCCGACTTCCTTAACAATATCGAGCACCTCAGTAGCTTCCACCACTATTGCTAGCTTGACTGTCTCCACGTCGCCTAAGTCTGATCAAACCCAAAGTCTCAATTCTAAGGCCACTTCAGCTGCAGTAGCTGCCCCCAAGTCAACAGAGAGTGCAGGATTGCCCGAGGGTGCTAAGATCGGCATTGCTATCGCAGTGACTGCACTTTTTTTCATTGCTATGGCCATCGGATGGTTCTGCTGGTACAAAAGGCGAAACCGAAACCAAAAAGCTCCAGAAACTATATATCCAGAGCTGGCGGTGGGGGAAATCAGACAATATGAGATCGAAACTCATGAACGCGCACAGGAGTTGGAAGCAAGGAAACAACCTGGTCAGGTATATGAGATGGACCCTGGATATGTCCAACCAAAAGAATGGAAAAAGAAACAGATGTCTGAACTAGACGCCCCGAATAATGGGATGTTTTGATACAATCAAGATGGCAGACGGTTGAGTATTCGGTAGTGGCAAAGGTATGTATGTACTGTACATATGTAGAATATAGGCACCCAGTGCTCAGAGTGTGCTGTAACGCTGTTAAACAAAGGAGGAAGCCATAATTTGAGAGAACAAAACAATCTTGAAATCTTTGTTTCAAGTATTCTATGATTGAACCCTATCATAACTCGTAGCATTTGACATAGAAAGTGTGCAAAGTAAGCTCAGAGATACATAGTATGCCATCCAACTTTTACGATATGAATCAGTTTGGAATTAAAGTGAATGTTTATTACTGATGACGTTCGCCATATGTCATCCTGCTTTTAATCAGTCTCTACGACGAGGTAGGTTATCGCAACCCCAAATCTAATTTAGGGGACTTAATAGGCAGCTGGTTTTCTTACTCGTTACCTACTAAACCTAAATTGATTCTCATATTTTAAGTCACTGGAAAGGGTTAGTATATGGCTCCCTTCCTCAGCGAACATGTCCAAGTGATTGAGCGCTCAAGACTATGAATGGCCCAACCAAGTCGGCACTCAAGAGTTTGTTAAACCTGGGGCAAAATCTTGAACCAAATTTACTACCGTGAGACCTCGAGCCACATATTTCATATCATAGTCTTATTGTGTTACTTGTAGGCCAGACAGTAACTGTCTTATGGCAAGATTCTACATGTCCAACAGGAGAGATGCGTTACTGATACTTTCTAGACAATTTTGAAAAGAATAGAGCTGTTGTATCTAATTCATATTAATTTGGCTATACATATGTAAAAGATATCTGGTGCTAGAAAGTGGCCGCTTCGTTTCTCGTCCGCATTGGGTTTATGAATGACATAAGTTACCACATTACAAGAATATGCAGAGCTTCATTTGATATGCCACAGTCTTGGTGTGAGCTACAGGCCCAGGAGCCAACTGATAAAGCTGTGGCTGACAGATACGTTCCAAATGTTAAATCCAATATCAGTAGCTTTCTGGGAGGTATTATATATTTTAACCTATTGACTCTTTTTACACAGCAAATCATAATGTCGTTCGTCGCTCTGCTCACGGCGGATAATCTGCTTGCTTTACTTCTGGCCATTATCGGCACACTTCTAGTATAGCATCTTCGTAGCATACTGTTCCAAGACAAGGAACACAGGCCAAACTAAGGGCAAGCTGGAGGAAGTTGGTCCCAGACTTGTGCTATTCTCCAATCTATATAATTATTTGAGCAAAACTCACAAGATGTTTACGAGAAGGTTTGAAAGGCCAAAAAACCTACCATTTGCCCTCCCAAGTATGAGCGCAAGAGGGGCTGTTGTTGTGCTTCCGCCTTCCCTGTTATTCCTACTTAACAGACCTCATAGCGAACTATCAACACTTTGAGGTCTAATTGAGAGCCTCCGGCCAGCACCCGGCCTACTATCAGCATATTGCTAATGATTATAGTTGCAAATATGATAGAACGAAGCTCAAAGTGCAGTAGAGCTGTAATATAGGTCCACTTCACGGCGAAGAAAGTGTATACTCGGCCATATATCGGCTGCACGGAGGTCATTGCATGCAAAAAGGCGTTGGCATACCAGCCAACGTCGTCCAAGGAGTTGAACACACCAGTAATTCTTGGGATTGCGGTGACTACGATAGTCAGCTATGACAGAACAAACGGGGTTAATAAAGAACCAAATGACCGGACGTACTCACAATAGTATTGTCCAAATTAATGCAGAAGACTGTCGATGCTTGTCCAAAGAAGGGGATGAAGAAGGATAGCAATTTTGGGTACGTTGGATAGTTTTGGGGGATTTCAAATTCGCGAATTGCTGCATTCTCTTCAGCTCCTCCGTTTGTCATAAACTTCTTGATGTCCAGCGGCAACTGAGGTTTGATGCGACCCTGTTCTCGCGGCTGGGTCTCCATCTCTGTTATTTCTTCGTATTCCGCTTCCTTTGAGCTGAAATGCGAATGTTGATCAAATAGTTAAAGACGTAATTTTTTTTAGATTCACTTGAGTTTGGGATAATAGAGCAACAAAGCAGGTTTGATGAGAGAAAGAGACGACTAAGACATGGCTAAAAGATTCATCAACTAATTATGTTCCTTATTGCGTTGAACATGTTGCATACAGCCTGCCTACTGGTCATATTACTTTTCTTGGCATTGATTGCATACTAGCCCTATATGATGTAAATGGTTGTTTGCTTTTTGTTGTGTAACTCAATTTATAGCACCCAACTGTCTTGTGTCCCGGCTCCGGATCTTATCCAACAGTTGGAACGTTCAACAAATAAGACACCTTGTTTTGGGGCATGATAACGACCAGCTCTTGATCATATCCAACAGTTGGAACATCTAACAAATAAGACACTTTATTTTGGGGCATGATAACGGCCGTTGCCAGGGTGCCTAGTGCTTTAATAAGTTGGGAGCCTGCAATACTCTAACAAGAGCACGAAAAGTAGGCCCAGGGACATTCGGGGTATCGAAAGAATGTGTCTCGGAAGGACATCTGTTGAGCTATTAGACAGCCTCTGGGTATTTGCATTGTTCACCTCGCCTGCTGCAACGGGAGAGCAGCATCAGTCGGTTTGATACATGTGTGGAATGGATTAGGGCAATTGGCGGACAGCTTCCTTTGTGGGATCAATCAATATTATACACAGTTCAAAGGGCAATAACTTTTTGTGAAGATCCTGTCAAATGAACATAATGCCATTCTGGATATAATGTTCACCAAGAATGTCGTGCCCATGCCACACGCCCACACCTATACACCATCTCGATAAGGATGTACATGCCGACTAGGTTTAAGATGTTGGTATTTACGTAGTCTGAGTCATCTTTTAATATCATATATAGCCGCCGAAAACAATTGGCTGATATCGAGAGGGGTAGTGCTTCAAGGCAAGGCCGTATGTCTCAATTTTCACGAACAAATGCACTATATATTTTGAATACTCCACCGTCATTCTCTCAGAAACATTTCTATCTCAGATCATTAAGCATACCGCTAAATTGACGCAGACATGGATACAACAAATACTAGAATCACAGAACTCGCTGCTCAGATACAGTCCGACACTTTAGAACTTGATAACTACTGTAAGACCAATGGTCTTCCAACGCCCTCTATGTCCCTCGGTGCACCTGTAGCCTTGAGTCTACCCCCTCCTATAATTAAAAGTCAACAAGGGATACTGGTAGCCAGCGTAGAGCTACAGGCCCTTGTGGCAGGGCCACTTGGTCATACTACCCGAATACTGAGTCCGACAGTGAGTGTATCAAGAAACAAGATGAACATTAGTCTAACAGCCACAGACCAATATTCGTATAGCACTTCAAGCAATTTACAGGTTCAAAATAGCCCATTCCATTGGGTTTGAGGAGGAGGTTTCCTTTGAAGAGGTTGCCCGTCGATGCTCCCTCGAAGTTTCTGATGTCCAGCGCCTTCTCCGGACAGCCATTGCCAACTACGTTTTCCGGGAGACACGTAAGTGTTTCATTGTCCATACAGCAATCTCGCGACTACTGGTGGAAACACCATTTGCCTTCCAGCGGATGGGCTATGTTTGCGATGAGCTTTGGCCCTCTGAAACACGACTGGTTGATGCCATGGAAAAATGGCCCGGATCAGAAGAGCCTACTCAGACGGGATTTACACTTAGCGACCCTTCAGGGGAAGCCTTTTTTGACATTCTCAAACATGATGCTAAAAGGGCCCAGCGTTTGGCGGATAGTATGCAGTTTCTACAGTCGTCACCATCACTCTCTCTAAGTTTCTTGGTGAAGGATCTGGAATGGGAAACCGAGGGGGTCCCCAGAGATCATGGTTGATATCGGAGGATCTCATGGGTCCATATTCATAGAGCTTCTGCGTAAATTTCCCAATTTGCGCTCCATTGTTCAAGATCTCCAAGATACCATAACGACGGCTTTGGTTCCAGAGGACCTAACAGATAGGTTGGATTTCAAAATACACAACTTTTTCGAAGAACAACCTGTTAAGAATGCCGATGTATACCTTTTGCGCTCAATTCTACATGATTGGTCTGACAAGTACGCAATCAAGATTTTAAAAAATCTGGTTCCGGCTCTGAAAAAGGGGGCAAAAGTCATCGTTAATGAAGTCTGTCTTCCCGAGCCGAATGTTCTATCTTATTACCACGAGCAAATTATTCGGTATACTTTTGCACGCCATATTTACTATAGTAAGATGATAGCTGACAATTAATCTAGTGGTTACGACCTATCTATGAAGGCAAAGTTCAATTCTAAAGAGCGTAGTGTCGATGACTGGACGGCTCTATTTGAAGCCGTTGATCGACGTTTTAAACTACAACGCGTGAAGTGCACTCCAGGTTCTATCCTATCTGTTATAGAAGCTGTTTGGCAGGCAGATTCTGATACTGGAAAAGCAAGTGATTAAGACGTATGTCAAATAATTTGTTGTGTCGATAGTATCAGATGTAGCCTTCTGATAGTTTATTTTATCTTTCCATTAAGAATGCCATTCTAATATCTTTAGTATATAATATTGATGAGGTGAAACAATATCAATGGGGTGACAATGCAAAAATAGTGGCAGTGTCACAAGTAGCCAATTCACGCGAGGAAAAAGTAGCGCAAAGCATCGAAGTTAAACCCTTGGAAGGTGGTTATACCGAGTGCCCAAGTTGTGCTGTAGCACTTCTATACAAAATATAGAAGCTGGCGTTATAATTTTGAGATAGCAGCTCTAAAATTATTCTTTAAGTATCTTATAACTAGTGCTATCGCAACTTGTGGAATTTGCCATGAAAAGTCTGTACAAAATAAGCTCAGAGGTACATAAATACAATAGATATCTTGGGTAATTTCACTTCTTTCTAGTAGATGGATTCAATCAAAGATTCTGTCAATAATTTGTCTAAGTCACAATGCTATTCATTGGAACTGTAGCTATATGATGTCCTATTACTGTTTGTTACACCAGCACTAGTCAAAGCTAAGTATAAAATGAGTCTGGAGAGCTTGAGCTTACCTAAAGCGATAACCAGACGAAACAAAAATACAAACGCGAGAATTGTTAAATATAGATCAGGTAAACGAGAAGTCTCGCTTCCGGGCAATAGCATATAATCTAATAAATACAGTCTTGGGGATTATAAACACGGTCGTATAATTAACGACATACTAACGTTGTTCTTCAGACAGCTAATTTGGGGGGTAAGACACTGGTGCAGAAATAGCGATAACTTGCGAGGGAAATATGAGATAGTTGACTATGTTACTACGTATAACACAACCTCCGACAATGTCATGAGTTTGAAGTTGAAGAAAGAAAATTATCAAGCAGAACGAGATATGGCGTTACATGACGCGTGTTCGCACGTAATCTCCACTTACCAAAGGACCAGAGTAGAGGGGGGTGTAGATTTTATAGCAAAGAGAGCAAGCCTTTCCCCCAGAAATTCCCCTTTAACAGCCATGGAGCCAATTCATAAATGAGGTCACAGTGCTATATACTGACTACCTGCGAAAAATACTATTGTAATATCAAGGAGGGTGCTCAAAGAATCTACATCTGGTCGAAGGGCGCGGAGAGCTCCAGACAGTGCCTGTACCCGTAAAGTGGTGCCAATCAATCCTCTCCCAATGCTAAGCAGTAGGGTTTAGCTTCAATACACAGAATTGCATATTTTAGTATGTCTTGCTTATGCCTATTAAAAGCCATCATTGTTGGAACATCTGCAATGCAAGGCTGACATAAAGCATTGGGATTCGTAAGAAGACATGATTCCCAGTTTGTCACCAGGCGTTATCTGCTGCATGGGCTGTATCGCTTCACACTGTCTCTTGATGTGCAAGCAGAGCAATATCTGACACGAGCTGTCCATTTATATTCAAGATGACGCTCTTTAGCCCTGTATTAGCGTCGGGTCAACTACGGTTGCAGGGACAGCTACCAGGGTTTGGCACGCGAATGCTTGTAATTACTTCATAATTCTAAAATAGGTGTAAACCATTATTCAAATGAGGGATACTGACACCCGTTTGTTGGTGGGGCACGTCGATGATTATTTTTGAATTACAATACCTCCCTATTCTGACGAGTCTAGCTACTGTCCTGCAAGACGTCTCATACAGGGGCTTAAGAAAATCAGGGGTTAACAGTACACCACAACTGGGTAGTCTATAAATTACGTACAATCCATTTACTATTGTGGCTCTAGAATACAAAAGTTCTACGCTGCCCTTCTCTCTTCAACCAGAGCACGAACATTAGGCACTCTCCACAGCACTCCCTCTTTACCACGACCAGAGACTCACGTGAAACTTCTTTCGAACGAGGCGAAAAGGAACAAAATGACGGACCCCAAAGAAATTCGAGCAACTCTCCTCAAAACCGCTGCTGATTTCATTCAATGCTACAACAAATGGACCATCGAAGCTGTGCTCTCCCTCCGCACCGATACCTGCAAACAAACCGTCCGCCCCGCATCACTTGGCGTACCTACGTTTGCCAAAGCTGATTATGGAACTTTTGTTGGACCATTTATGGCTTTACTTAGCGACTGCAAATTCGAAATCGTTGATGATAACGAGACGGTGGTTGATGTTGAAAAGAGAAAGGTTGTGATTCATGTGCAGGCCTCAGCAAGTAGTCCAGTTGGGGAATACAAGAACGAATATCAGTGGACCCTGACCATGACTGAAGATGGGAAAATGATTGAAGATATACTTGAATTTACAGATTCAGCGACCGCCGTTGATTTCTTCAGAAAGCAAGCCCAGATGGACGTCTAGATATGGGAAATAGGTATGTGGGAGGATATCTGGAAAGGACTTCTCTTTCTCCGGAAATAAAAACGAGGGTGGAGCTAGAGAGCAAGCAAGTAGAAAGAATCTCGGGCGAGTGAAGAGAAATAAAATCGTGGGATTGATAAAGATTCACCGAGGGCTAGAGCAAGTTAATACAAGTCTTAATATATCCCCATTATAATGAAGGCCCATCTTAATGGGAAACTGAGTCCTGAAATAGGAATACGGATTACTTTGATAAAGTGATATAAATAGGGGTATAGATAAAGCTAAAGGTTAGAATGAAAACTGTGGCTAATGGCGTATTACCAATATTTCCACTTCTCCAAAATCCAGTATTCTCCTTATACCATACTTTTCCCATTTCCATGTCTACTGAAGCTCTAATTATTGATTCTCATTATATTACACTAAGTAGGCGTATAATACGAGTAGCATATTAGATAGCATAATCATAGCCGACAAAGCTCTTCATAAATTTGTGATTAGGTTAGTGCCGCTTGCCAGTGGGCATGGACCTACTTGGTGACATTCCCTTTAAATAAAATCCAATCATACGAAACGCGAAGATTGCGATAAGCAGTTCTTTATTCAAATTATTAACCATACCCTACGAAGATATTAATTCTGAGGGGTCTGAAGGAGATTACAAATAAGGGGACTCCCTAGTACAACTGCCTTAGATGGTCAATTCATTCTTCCAATTCAACCATTAATGGTCATCTTTTCTTCTGTTTTACTCTACAAAGAAACTGATACAAATTTGTGGATAACCTCACCAGGGGATTCAGATAACATGCAATGTAGTTATTGCTGGCACTGGATTACAATATCAACTCAACTTCTGATCTTGAAGATATAGTTCTCATGAATAACTACGACAAATTGAGGTCTCTTTTATGCCCAAGAAGATTGATGACTTCGAATAGTACGTCATAGTCTAGCTTTCTCCCCCTATGAGACGCTAGTTTTGTAGCAGCGGAGATTGCGTGACGGATTTTACGGGTATCGAAAGTCCGGTATTGCTTCAATTGCTCAACAGAATCTAGCAGATTATTTTCAGCTATACCTTGTTCAACAAGTTGACGGGTAAAGAGGCGCCATAACATCTCCTCAAATAGAGGAAAGTTAAAGTGAACTGTCAGATGTATCCTAGACTTTAAAGCTTCATCTAAACGTGTCACGTGATTCGTTTTCAAAATGACAATACCGTTGGTTTCGCCCAGAAATCTCATTAAGGTTGTCACTATGGCGTTTCTAGCCAAGTCTGCTTTAGTTCCGAGAACAGCATCTGCATCGTCAAGGACCGTAACGCTTCCCCAAATTTTTCCCAAGTACAGGGCTGACTGGAGCTTTATTTCTAGTTCGTTGGCGTTTGTTCCAATGCTGACTAAACTGATACTTTGTAGCGGCTTTTTGAGATATTCTGCAATACACTCCCCAGCAAGTGTCTTACCAGTGCTCGGTGGACCATCAAATAGTAAAAATGGTCCACGTTTCCTACTTCTGATCACATCGGAATCCCAGTCAGCCTCGGTACTCGTTTGTTCACTAACCATTGCATATAATAACTCTTTTGTGCTCGGGTCCACCATTATATTATCGAGAGGCTTTTTTCCCCAGCGAATATGACTTATTCTGGAGACGACGAGTCTCAACCATTTATTTGCATACATATCAAATCCGTACACTGTTGGTGGTAGTAAGAACACAAAATTACCCCTGGGAGGATAATCAGCGGCCATTGTGTCCGCATCAAGGTCATTGGTAGGGCTATTGGCTAGTTCAGAAGATTCTCGATCTTGCTGCATTTTCCTACGTGTAGCAGCGTCTATCATAAACCTGCCATTCTGTAATAAGAATTCGGTCAGTGGACTACCTCCATATACCAACCTGATACACTTACAATACACTCCTCCGAGTCAGCGGATATCCCGGAGTAAGATACATATGCCCTGGTACGAAAATACCAGAACATTTCACCTCTTTGCCTTAGATTCTGCTTAACTTCCGGCTCCGCATAGCATAGTGGAAACACTGATAGAGAACTTATCTCTACCTTGCTATCATCTGAGCTGAACTGGAAGATGATTTCTGCTGTCGTGTCTGTCCTTTGGAACCTCTCAACAAGATACCAGGATCGAATGCCAAACTCAACGACCAGATGGCCATTTTGTACAATGGACCATTGAGGCCAGGTGGTTTGTTCAAGGCCCCTGTCATGTTCAACACCTCTTTCTGCATGATGCTCCAACAAAAGCTGGCCTGGTACCTGGCGTAACTCATTAGCTGCCAATGATATAAAGTAACCGGTTTAATCTACAGATAGGAAGAAAGCTTCAGAGAACTTACAAAAAGAAGAGGTAAGAATTTCCGGCTAATAACTCCTCGAGACATCTCATCATCAGCTGCATCGTAATCTTTGGACATCGAGTCACCAACAAACTGAAAAACCGGGTCAATAATTTCCTCTTGACCTCGAAGAATCTCCGAATGTTCCATGATTGCTTTTCTTCTATGATAGAACCAGGGATATGGCGCTTTTAGCTCGGAATTAATACGCAGATATGCATAAGCTTCATAGTTGGAAAGAGGGTCGTCTAACAACCGCAGACAAGCATTATCTAGCATCTGAAGAGCAGAGCATAGATCATTTGAAATCAAACGTATACTTTGATCGACTGAAAGAGAACCAGTATCTCTAGGTCGTTGTGTGCCGTCACAGCATTGGTACTCTTGGAACACGAGGAATTGAAGAGTGCAATTCTGCTTAAGATAGCCTTCTAGGTTGGCTACCGGCCTCCTACCACAGAGATGATAGATGTCTTCCTCCACTGTAGGATAATCTGGATCAAGTAAAGCCCA
>Ga0247734_1000654_pt1 | contig 29156 bp, 34 predicted proteins | sample UWRJL103311B2_FD_180933 | JGI IMG/M metagenome (GOLD analysis project Ga0247734, IMG submission 180933) | Plant litter microbial communities from Arlington Agricultural Research Station in Wisconsin, United States - UWRJ-L103-311B-2 | ecosystem: Environmental > Terrestrial > Plant litter >...
CATTCAATCCGAAAACCTCTGTGCCGTAAATATTTTCGGGGTACTGATTTGGGTCAAATGCTCCAAAAGGTATATAGCCGCTACTAAAGTTACTAGGTAATTCTCGGGCGTCAAATTCGTATTGGAGCGCGACATGAACGGCATATTTGGAGAACGCAACGTCAGCTAAGGTGCCGTATTTTGGATTGACTCCTGCGATACCCCCAATAATGAAGTAGGTCTTCTTGAGGTTGAAGTGCTTCGAGGTAACAAGAGCAGTGATACTTGTCGAGTTCCTGCAGTATCTTGATGCAATAACAACTTGCCCGATAGACTTAATGCCATCGGTGAAGCATCAATGAATTGGTTCAAACGATGGCTCGATATGTTTCAAATCTCAAGACAGACAAGTGGCTAAATAGGATGGAAGCCGATAGAGAATAGGGGTTGACATATTCTACCTTCTCAATACAAAGACTGTGTCATGATTCAATGCGATTGCAATTACTTATTTTATGTTTCCTTCCCAAAAGCGCACGATTGAATACCTCCCCTCCCAATTAACTCCTTCGGCAAGAGCCTTACTGCTCTTACAAATGCAATTGTACCAAAATGTGTACAGTAAGCCAAAAATAAATCATACATGCGCCGGTTCCGTTAAGGGGTATCGTATATCCATGATTCATTATTCGTCCCAGATCCATACTCCGTCGGATCTTTTTGGGGCACACAATCTTCCCCATCTCAAAGCGCCACCAACTACTAAAATATGAAATATTGTGAGCATTAATACCAACCGCCAATTAAATCTTGGTCCTAGCGTCAGTTCTAGACCTGCCAAGCCCATCAAGGGATACCAGATGCTCTCTCGTGGAGTGATTGGAAGACATGGTTTTGTGATTGAAAGCATCTTTACAGCAAATATACCAAGCCTGCCAACAAGAAGAATGGCTTGACGATTCAGTATTGCCCATGAGAAAACATAGTGGCGGTAGAGAGATAACTTGTGCTCAAGGGCTGAGAGCCTTGTGGCTGGGGGAGGCATGAGAAGAGGAGTTCTGATGGTTGGTGCGAGTTTGGTAATATCTAGGTGGTGGTGGGTTTCAATTCTTAGCTCTGAAGCAGGCGATCCTGGTGTCGAGGAAGAATCTGACCTAGAATCATCTTTGATATGTGCTGCCGAACGAACACGAGTAGGCTCTACTTGTACACGTTGTTAGCGAACTTTCACAATTGAGCTGAACGACAGAACACATACCTTTAACCGGGCTTCCTGGTGGGACAGGAGAATCCATGGAGTGGATGATTCGCCCACCAATCCCAACATTGCTTCCATTACGCGACCGGGCCGGCATCTCGAGAGTGCTCTCTGTTCTGATTGCGTGTAGTACATCACTTGCACTTGGCCGATCCGCAGGATTAAGTGCCAATAGTCTTTTCAGGAAATTGTACAATGGATTGGGGAGCTCCGGCCTCTCTTTTCTTTCATCTTGAAACCCTGACCAACCACTGATTTCTTCCCGCAAAAGATCAATATCTTCAAGATCTTCATGAAAACAATCAGCGCTTTTGTAAGGTAATCGACCAAAACACATGAAGTAGAGAATCATTCCCAAGCTGAAAATATCAGATTTAGCGGTAAAGTTCCCATATCTTCCAAATCTGTCGCGCTTTAACACCTCAGGAGCACAATATGATATTGTGCCTGTAGATCCTGTAGACTTGCGGACTGCATTTTCTGGTTGAACTTCCCCAAAATCACTAATCAGGCATTTAAATTCATTCCCGTCCTTGTGGAGTAGACAGTTACTCGGCTTGAGGTCTCGATGGATGTAATTTGATGAATGAAGGTGAGCCAATCCCGATGTAATGTCCTTGAACAGAGAGTAGATTTCTTCGAAAGACAGCTTCCGCATACCGGATTTCAGATCAGGCCTTTCCGACATTCCCTTGGATCTCCTGCGTATTCGCTCTTTCATTTGTTCTTTAGTAGACGTACGAGGTTGCCCTGGTCCAATAATATATTGCAGTAAGTCTCCTGAGTTGCAATACTGTTGCAGGATAAAGGCACATGGTATAGATGGGCCAAATCTAGTGAGTTGCACATCTTCGAGCCAAACATGTCTGTATGAGACCAGATTCGGATGTGATAGGCCTTGAAGAAGCTGGACCTCGATAAGGACTGCGACTGTAAGTATTCGAACACTAAATGCGAGGTAATACGCACCTTTCTCCAGCCATGTATGATCGTCACCTACCGGAACTCTCTTACATGCAAAATGTCCTAGAATCCGTTTAGCCTAGATATTAGATGCTTTTATCATTGTAAATTTGTACCTAACGAAACTCCATCTAATTCATGTCTCACCAACAACACCACACCCTTTCCACCTCGTCCGAGCTCCTTTTCCTCAGTGAAAAAGTTCTGAAAGTAGTTCGGACTAAAGGCCTCCTTCTTAATATGATGCCCAGCGCGCGGAGCGGGTGTACTTGTAACGAACTCAGCATCTGCCACCGAGGTAGCTGGGCTACCTGGAGATGCAGGAAATGCTGGCTCGACGAGTCTGCGAATCGGGCTCGAGGGAGATTCCGATCTGCTTCTTAGGGCATTGTTGTCGCGGAGCATGCGGAAGTATTCTGGGCTGATGAATGAAGATTCGTATGCTGGAATAGGAGGTGATCGATGTGGAGAGGAGTTTCGTTCGGGGGAAGAACTGTGGAATGGTCGATTGCATGTTGGACATTCAGAGAAACTGTTCCTCGAAAGCGCCGGCGCTGCCCCGCGTAAAATCAATTGTTGCGTTTCTGGATCGCGAATAACGATGGCATCATTGTGACGGCTGGAAGGATTTATTTAGTAATTGTACTGCCTGTTAGATGAAGAGCCACTTACAGCACAATCTCGCGACTATCGCGTGAGGAGTATGGTACGAGGGACATGACTTTCAGATACCTAAAAGCATGAGAAGCATTATAAAGCTGTCTCCACGCATGTCGAGTGCCTTTAAATATAGACAGTCTATTCCATCAGCAAGTCGGTGCCGTTGCTGTACCTTATGTTGTTGTTAATCAAGCGGCCGTAGTCTTCTTGTTCTTGTTCCAGGCTTCCCCACATTTTCGCCTGTGCATTGGCGGGTTCTTCCTGCACCTGTTTAAAACACTTACAACATAACGTATACGAAGTACAGTATTGCTAATTCTGACTACTAAGCCCCAGACTTCAGATCAGGATGAATGCGACCTGCCTTTGTGATATTACTTTAATTTATCTTCTTAATCCAAGATGCTTCTAATTCCTGCTCTCGCAGTCACTGATCCATCTAATGGTTGATTGTTTGTAATTCAGCTGAGCAAGGACTCTTCAAGAACAAGAGCCATATATTTAAAGAGACGCTCCGAACATGCACAAGGAATATTGCATTTGCTTAATGGCCAATCTATCTGCTATCCTTATTAGCTGCAGACTTCAATCCTAGCTTCTTTTCTTTACTATTGCCACCCTAGCACGTAGAAGCAAGTTTCCTCCAATGAGAGGCGTGGATTGCATTGTTGACAACTCGGCGAGGGCATAACCAACACAAGCGGAGGTTGTAAATTACACAATACGCATACATCTTCGCTTATTACTAAATGAAGAGAACCAAGCGACAGGCTGGGGAGGTTCTTGTATATGTACCACGACACCCATGCCCAGACGTTGATGACATTTTCATCTTCTACCTGTCTCTTATACCCTCAAGTCTTCTAGAGAGATACTAAACACCAAAATGCCTAAACGAAGGCCTGGTCTTCCCAAGGTCAAAACTGGATGCTATACCTGCAAGTACGTTTCCATCATCAATTCAAGAACCCCGCTAAGGGCTGTAATCACAGGTTCAGGAGAGTGAAATGCGGAGAAGAGAAACCCACTTGTCGTCGATGTTCTGTTTTTGGTGTATCTTGTGAAGGCTATCCTGAGCCAGGTACATAGAGTTTACACGTTTTCCACATCTACTTCCTATGGAGTTTTGAGAGCCCACCCTCCCCCCCCCCTCCTACTACAGCACATGACCCTGTATATATGTTATATAATCTTCTTTAATTTGATCATATACTAATTGCGGGCCACAAACAGTGAAAACTAGATTTCTAGAGCTCCATCGGCTAGCCCCGAAGGGCTCCGACACGTCGCTGCAGTTAAGGAGGAATCCCCATCCTGGTACTATCATGACTGACGAAGAAAACCGCTATTTCCATTTCTTCTATGATGAGTTAGCCAAGGAAAAAACTGCACCTTATCATGCCTCTATATGGGAAACTTTGATACCCCAAATGGGCGAAACTGAACCGTTTCTTCGACATGCTACCGTGGCGTTAGGAGCACTTAAAAAATCGAACGCTGTGATGAATCAAAAGCCAATGTTTTCTAAAGAATCCACTCTATTAGATCATCACCACCAGTTTGCTGTAAAAGCATATTGTAAAGCGCTCAAAGGTATAAGAGAATCTATCACACAAAACCGAGGAGATATAAGGAGTGCACTCCTAGCGTCGCTTTTAGCATTTTGTTTTGAAAGCATGGAAGGACACCAAAAAGCCGCAACCTCACATGCTATTGGCGGCTTAACACTTTTTTATAAGTGGCGAAATGAACTTCGCATTTCGGATTTTATGGAGACGGAGGATATTACCTTTGCATTCGTTGGACTAGTAAGTGACCTTTTCAAAGTGACACAGTATATTTAGTAGGTTTTGGAAGCTGTTGTTTACTTGTGGCACTGATAAAGCTCACTTGGGTACCTAAAGTGAACAATGCGTAATATCTTCATTATTATTTCAATTCTAAAATCTGCAAGAAGTAGTCGACTAACTCTATTATTGTTATATACAGGATCTTCAACTTTTATACCTCTGTAACTTTAGACCCCTTGATCTACATCGAGATCATATAACACACCTCAATAACGCCATCTCCCGGATGCCGGTCGAATTCACAAACTTGACGGCCTGCCGTAATTATTTACAACTTATTACTTGTCGGAATCTTCATTTCACTGTATGTTCTCTATTACTTTACTCCCACCTTGAGGCAAGCTTCAAGTGTTTATCTTATACAGAAGATCCTTTTTAAAAGAGAAGTTGCTCTCAATTCTTAAAAAACGATGGGAAGTTTGGCTACTTCGCTGATTGGCATCAATTACGTAGACTCTAGCTCGCGCGACAAACAACATGCACCAGGCGCACCAAGCTAGCCAGGATGTGCTTGATGAGAGACTAGAAACCACAGATCTGAGGGCGAATAATAAATATCGGAACGAATCCAGTTTCAGCTTTGAGCGGATGATATCTGAGTTTTCTGCTGAACAACAGGGCTATATTGAGGATATGTTCAAATGGAGACAAGCCTGCGCGCGACTCTTTCAGTCCACTGGGTCTACCCCGTCAAACTCAGCAACAAGCAAGCGTACAGAAGACTTTGTCATTACGAATAGCCTTCAAATTCAGGTGATCGCGAGCAAATTAAGCTTACACAAACTCTTTTTCCGCTATGAGACAGATTCTGATTTATATCTCTCCGATTACCAGGCCATAACCAACCTCTCAGCTCAAATTTTCCCTTTGTTGGTTGCGGCAGGGAACAAATTTCGCTTGTATGCAAGTGTCCTTCCTGCATTAGGGCTTGTCGTAACGAGTTGTCGCGACCGCGAAGTGCGACTTCGGGCTCTCGGGATGCTCTTGAGCAATCCCGGATACGAAGAAGGAATTTGGAGCTCTATTATGGCTGGCAAAGTGAGCGGTTCTATCGTGATCCTTGAAGAGCCATGGCGAAATTTAGATGGGGAAATACCTGATAATCAGAGGGGGAATATGTTGGATATAAAATTGGGTTTAAAAGAAAGGACGATGAACTGCCAGTTTCGAGCATAGGAGAGGGACGGACTACGTTGATGCGTTTATAGAAACGAAGCAATTACTCACTTAGCAGATTGAGATACCGCATCTATGAGAGGTGTTTATAGATTTTGGATATAAAAGCACGGATATTCACTAGAAATCTATCTACAGAACTCGAACTACAAGTTCGAAAGGTACCCGTCAACTTTAGTTTACTAATTATCAAGAAAGAAAGCAAGGAGAATATTTGATAATACGTCATCAGAAGTCGGAATAAGAATATCGCCACGAATGTACTTACTAGGAAGATACAAGGAAGATATTTCCAGGCTTTCGATATGGAGCTTAACTGGGAAGTAAGGTAAGAAATATGTTAAGAAGCTCCCCATAATCAAGATTCATCTAATCCCGAGTTGGAGTGCCCTATTCGTCCCAGACCTTAGTCCCAGGTTTCATATCAATTCACTTTCCTAGAGAGAGAAACATGTAGACTCTTCAATTTTTCTACTGGGTTTTAAATTCCGAATGCTGGCAATGACCAGCCCCAACCTCCCTTTTTAAGAAAGGCGGGAGTGGGAAAGGTAATAGCCATATTTAGTAGTCATGACTGCAGTGTTGATATATTTTATCATGGGCTAAATGGTCAAGGAAACTGCCATACAACTAATTTTACTGTGCCTGACTGCGCACTAACTTCACTATTTCATCAGTTTCAGGGGCAATTCTGGCTGCCATCTGCTTCAGCAAGTGGTCAATCCGGTTATGGCCCTTGGTACCCCGAGTGATCTTCTGCTCGATTTCTAGCATGTGCTTGTTCATGTCGCGGGCTCTTTGCTCGCTCTGCAAATGAGTGTAAGCGTAAGTTGACGCTCAGTTTGAGGAGTCTTACATGTGGGTGGGTCATCAAATGCCATGGTATACTATTATTCAAAACATTGGCCCCGTGAAACTTCATCCAACTAACCATATGTTCTGTATTAGTCGCTGCTATCTCTTCTTCGGCTTTCAAGTTGGACCTAACATCATAACCCGCCCGAGCCATGAGCCTCAAGCCCAGATGATCAGCCTGAGACTCTTGCCTTCTTGACAGCCATCTCTTGTATCTCTGAACAATGGGTTTAGGAATTTTCCACTTCTTCATGAATCGAAGAAACGGATTGCAAAAAGAGGATTCCCAGCCATGTTTAGCGATAACGTGAGCTATCTCATGGGTAATGACTCCTGCTAAAGCCCCTTCGGTGGGGTACGTCTTGATGTAGCCAGTATATATTGCAATGTCACCGCTGGGTTTTGCTCTTGCATTGATTTCCCCTAATGTTGGTCAGTAGCAGCTTAAGACCTGGGATTTAGAACAATGACTCACATGGACAATGAATAACCGTTATTTTCAATCTCAATCTTTGGAGGCCATTTGCTTCTATGACCTCCCGTACTATTTGATCAATTAGATTTGTTAAGGGCCTACCCGGGGGCTCAATATATTGCTCTAGCGTTTTCATTTCTTCAGCTACCGGTTTAGCCATCGTGGCAACCATCGATCTATCCGGATAAGGAGAAAAGACCTGCCATTCACCAATCTCTCTAAGCTGAAATCTGTTGAGTAGCCAGCAGTGAGTAAATATATTTATCTCTTGAGGGATCTTCCCGCAACTTGCTTACATTGGCCCAAACCTGTGGTGATGACTGTGGTATCTCACAGGCAGTGCTACCTTAGTAGCGGCTAGCAGTTCTTTCCCTAACGGATGAAACCGAGAAAAAACAATACCGGCATTTGATATTTCAGCACCGGTATCGAGTACTGGGGATCGAGTATCAACAGCAATGGAAATATTTCTCTCCTCCGAATCGGGCTTGGTGCCAAATACTTCTTTACAAGCATCCCCCCAATATAACTTAGCTTGGAAATATATATCGGACTGGTAGGGCCCTTTTGGAGGTGGGATCTCCTGGATGTTGGAAATCATTCGCGCCTCGGGCCAGTATTTCTTCTCTAGTACGTTCTCGAATATGTACTGGCCTGGCCCTTGGTATCGAAAAAATGACCATCTATACAATCCCAAAGCTCTCATAAAACGAGCCCAAGGTGGTATGGGAGCGGTTAGTAAACGCGCCGGTCTCTCAAGATGATCAGGAATGTCGGCAGGACTCAAAGTGACGTCGCACCGACTTATAGATTCATTGCCAAGTGTTCTGGTGTCGAATGACTCGGAAATGATCGTACTTGCGTTTCCAGATGGTTTGTGTATTTGCGTATCACTAGGAGCGAAAGTGGTTACCTTCGCGAAAGGCAAGGCTAGAGGCTTCTTCTTCTTCCTCATTGGTACTGAAAGTTTATTTGTTGGAAATGTAGACGAGCTCACGGGTAGAACCGAGGGTTCTCTCTTGGTCACAGAGGAGTTCGGAGACCTGGCTGAGAAAGCTGTATGGAATTGGTAAATTTGTGTGGAGTTGTAATCTAATCTCTGGAGCTGGGGAGTAGGTTGAGAACTATAGCTACAACCCGCCACCCTGCACCGCAAGGAAGTTTGTGAAATGATCATTATGCTAGTTTTGTTGTAGCTCAAATGTCAAGGTGGTACTTTGGACTAATGAGTTTATCAATTACAAAAGAAAAGTTGAGGTTGTCCGCTCCTCCCTGCCTTCAGTTGGTGTTGCTACTCGCTTAGGCAATGCGGTGTAACATCACTTACCATTGTTTCGGGATATAATCATCTAGCTCCCTACTGATTAATAATTCAGGTATCGCATATTAGAAAGTTTGATGCCAGTTTGTTGGATAATTAATGAGAAATGCCAGAAGAATCGAAAACGCCGAAACCATCAATTTGAGGAAAGCGGATAACGGTCGGGTCGGCTGAAATGTAACCGACCCGATGGGCAAGGCTACAATCAAGCTTATTTAATCAACGAGGCTAGGATAAACAGAACGACTATACTCTGGACTACGCACCGATCATTCGTACAATCTGTTGCAATGGCACCCCTCCGCAGATACCTACGTATTACTCAATACTCGGTTCTAGAGTGTCGGATTTATCTCGATAACCCAGCGCTGGCTGAAAGCTGGTTGTTGAACGCAAGAGACCCAATCCTCCCACGCGTCATCGAGAGTGTTCGGCCATTCGTTTTACCGAAACTTCGCGAGGAAAACGAGCGTGGAAAAGGAAAAGGAGGCAATAAGAAGAAGGGGGTCAAAGATGTCGTCGTGGAAGGTAAACTATGGTAGTAATGCCTGTCCAGAATATGCTAACGTGTTTAGATGATTACGAGGTTTCCATCTTTCTTACAGAAACAAGCACGAGACACTCTCTTCTTACCAAGCAAAAGCACTTCAACGAACCGAATAAGAAAAACATGAAGTCAAATTCATCTAAACTTACCGGAGCTACGCAAGGTACTGCAATCAATATCGAGGATGTACCGTTTATAAGGAGAGAGGACAGCGATGAAGATGAAGATGAAGTGAACGTACAAGATTTACCAATTGCAGGAGAATCTCTTTCAGAAATAGACAGTCTATTTGTGACCGAAGATGATGGTCTACGAAGATCTAAACGCGCAAGAGCTGCAACAATAATCGACTCAGACGAGGAATTGACTTCCGGAGATGAGCGTCCTACAAAACGAGCGAAAGATACAGCGCCAGTAGTAGAGGAAGTAGAGGAAAAGAAAAAAATGGCTATGCACACTACATATGATGGCTTTGCGATATATGGCCGTGTTTTGTGTCTCGTTGTTAAACGAAAGGACAAGAAAGGCAAGAATCCTGCGGTTGTAGGAGGACAGGCTATGATGGAAGAATGGATTTCCAGTACCCAAATGCCACCAGAGGATTAGAATCAAAATTATTCGACTGGCTTGAAACATCTATGACTTGAGACCGAGGGATTGCTTGCTCCATTAGGATGCACGCGAAGGAAGGGTCTTTCGCCTCGTCGGCTCAACCTGAGATGTACGCATCGTGGGGTGCGGTAGTTTTAGCCTGTGGAGGATCTGGTGGAAAATCACCCCTCTCCAGTTTCCGATGCTTCCAATACAGTATACACGTACCGAAGTGTCACGCATGATCGACATGAAGACGTTGAAGTCACGTTTCAGAGTTGTGAAGCTGCACCCTACGAACCCACATGGCCGGCACCAATACCCTTCTGTTGCTCGATTTCGGGATTACGCTGGCTGAACTCTGAGCATTTCAGCAAACCGCCTGGGACATCATGAGATCGTGAATTTCTGAGCCCGATGCATGATGTTGCGTGTATACTGTGTAAGGCTCGGCGATGGGGCATGAAACATTCCGGCGGGGTGAAGGCCGGTCACTTTGGACAAAACCACATAGGAAAGGTGCTCAATTTCACTGGCTAAGAACGCTCGGATCTTGATTCTGGTCGCATAGTTTCTGCAGACCGCAACTTCAGACTCATCAATGCAAGCCAAGGCTTTTTTCTCGATGACATGGCATTTCATCTTCAGGCTTCTGTGCATTTACCAAGATCAGGTGCCGGCTTTTTACCAAAATCCAAACTTCCAACGACTAAAGCTGACGTTCAAACACGTCACGAACTACTTTTACTTCGTACAACACCCCCTGGCACGAACTGGGGTTTGAACTTTTTTCAAAGCATGCTCCACTCTAGTTGTTCACCGCCCGTTGTACAATAATAAGTAATACGACTACTGTATACTGGAATACCCTGAATAAGGGTACGACGTAAAGAGTGGAACTCGTTCAAGGGAATGGTCACCGGGAAGACCCCGGGAAGGCTGCGGGTGGCATTTTAAAATTGGCATGGACGCATTTGGAGATCCTCCAGCAAAGGCATGTGTATTTCCGGAGAAGGGGGCAGACCAGGTTCGTGAATCGTGAGGCTCCATACAGTAGCATGAAAGGGGGATGAAAAAAATAAAAGGAGAAACTAGAAAGGAGGAAAAGAGGGTTTGCGCGTCCATCAGCCAGCCAGCTGGAAAAGGAAGTAAGTGATCAAGCCTCGGTTCTTTCCAAGGGGGTGGGTTAAGCTACTTGCAATTTTTGCTCTAGTCTACCTTTTTCAATCATTTGATAGGCACGCCATCATTAGAGTTTGGAGTCTCTGCATAATCAAACCCAACACTTAGGCTAGCACTACCAAAATTGAAAGAAGGAAAAAATCATCTGATGATCTCTAACATGAAGATCCGTCCAAGGTTTTCTCTTTTATTTTCACCGCCCTGGCAAAGGCCCTGTCTTTCTTGCTCATCCCGGGGCCACGTGGAAATCTGTTGCCAAAACAGCGCTAGCAGTTACAAACAGAACTTGTGGTTGGATCCTACCGTGATATTGGGGATCAGTGCGCATCTTGGAGTGAGGTCATAATATTTGCTTGGGGTGATGGGATGGTTCAATATACGAAAGTACTTTGTAAGACAATAAAGAAGACACTACATGCACAATACGACTCTACCGTACCAAAATCGACAACATGAGCAAGAATCATCTCCTGATGAGCTGGTTGCTGGCATGATGTTGAGGGCGCGCCTGGGCCAGAACGGTTTCATTTGCCATAAGCCAATAAGTCAAAAATAAACCGTAAGACCTCAACAATTAAAATGAGATTGTGTGATGTGAGCTTCAGCGCGCGCTGGCCTTTCATCTCACCCAAAGGAAGGCATGGGCCTCGAACCGAACAGGGCGTTTTTACGGTAGTACCGTAAAGTTCCAGAATAGAACGTCTTAAAATCCCGGCGGAGTGGTTTGGGTCTAACGTGGGCGTACTACTGTAGGAGCAAGGAGAAGACCCGCCTGGATACTTCCCTTCAATATGCCGGACGGGTAACAACAGCAGCAGCAGCAGCAAGCAGCACAGAGCTGACCAAAACACACCGATCATTATTCAATGGTCTCGCCCAGAGCCAAGGGGTAGCAGAGGGAGGGCGGTTTTGTTGCATCGATGTCGGAAAGTAAAGGTGTTTTCGGTACTTGCTGCGGGACATAACTGTATGCAGACTGGAGACACGATGATTTCTCGCTGACACATGTTTCAGGCGCACACCGTTCGTTAGTAGTTACAGTACTGCAAAATTGAGGACACATGAACAAGGCGTGATTTGAGCACCGACCCAAAGAATCTCCCCCTTGCCTGTGCTTTGGGCTCATCCTGTTTTCGCCATGTCTGTTTTGGGATATCCGTCCTATTTTGGATAGAGGAAACGCACTCGGACGCGAGGTCAGGGGGTGGAGATTCAGTATGTGCATGGAAGAGCAGAATGGAATATTCCACTTGGCGCTTCTAGAAGACGGTGCCTGTGCTGTGTTACAGTACAGGACAGTCACTATGGTATATGGTATATGCGTGTTCGTGATATCGAATTGGTCAGTTAGCACTTGGTGGCTATTTTCCTTCCTACTTCTTCTTCGGCGACTCCGGGCCTCAGATGGAGATGGGCTGTAACTTGTTCCTGTCTTACTTAGCAATAATATCCCCAGAACTGGATGGACAATACGGAGTATGTTCTTCCACCCGATGATTGCTCGCTCCTATTCCTGTACAGTTATTGCAATAATCCCCAGGCCAGGCCCTAGCAAACTTTCGCAAGGCGTTCGTTGCCAGATTGTGAAATTTAGCACGAACGTGCACCAGCCCCTTCCGGGCGTTTGAGCTATCGACCGTTTTCAATTTCATCCTAACCCCACCTCATTACCGCAATCCTCAACCCCTCAACCCCGAGGCAATAATGGAAAGTGGTTGTTGGGACTATTACTTGAGTAATAATAGGACACCTTTCTTCCTTCGGGTTTCTAGCGGCCGCAAAAAGAGAGGACCACCGGTGAAAGCGACGACCATAGCTTTGACTCTCCCGCGTAGCTCCAGTGGACAAAGTACTAACGGCTTTCATTTGGTTTGGACAAGCGCTGTATGGGATAATCCGAGATTGGTGGTGAACTAATAAACCTCAACACCGCGGCTAATATGAAATTTGAACGTTGGGTACGAAGAACACTCACAGTCCAGTAGTACAGACAACAACAGCACATACGATACGAGCAGGCAGGCTCGAGTCGCCTGAGATGAGATCACATCAGATCACCATCTCAGGAGCGTGCAAAAACCGGTCCTTAGTCTGAGATGCCGAACTACTGCCTAGTTGAGAGCCGCACGGGCGCCGTGGATGATGAGGCTGTTTGAAGTCTATCCTACCAAGGTCTTGTTGAAAACATTCTACTTCGTAAAAAGCATCGAAGATTTGCCCGGTTGTTTTACCCCCCCTTAAACCTCCACCGCTTGTTACAGTTACGATATTCTCATTTCTAATATCAATGGAACTTGATCGGAATCCTCGTCATGGACGAAATTAGCAACCCAGTCTTTTTATACAGTAAATTCCGAGGAATTATTTCAGGGGGAAGGCTGGCTGGCTGCAGCAAATCCCAGCTCGCTAACCCCTGATGATCTGCTTAAGAAGCCTGACCAAACATGGCTTACTCCGGATAGTGCTTGACTTGGAAGAAAAGAAAAAAAGAGGAAAATTGACGAGACATGGATGTGAGTCACAAGGAACGGTAGATCTTCGACTGCCTGGGAATTTTTGGAAGAAAAATATCTCGGCATCCAAGCTTATCCATGACCTCATTTTGATCGTGCCGTTGGACATCTTTGGTTCAGATGTAGCTTATGTCCTTATACGATACGGATCTTCATTGCCACAGGTCATATTTTATTACAGAGAAGGGAGATGGACGCGAAAAAGAAAAGAAAAGCGAAAAGAACGAGTAATGAAGATCGAGACCAGATGAACAAGAGCGTGCGCATGTCATGCAAGGCAATAGCTGGCCACCATGCAAGGGCCCGGGCTGCTTTGAGCCTCAAAATCCAAATCACTATCAGGTCAGGTCCCAAGAATTCGAGCCGATAAGTGACCAACTTCTCTGTGCGTGCACCATTGGCAGGGCTGGCTGATGGGACGCTTATGGATCGGCCTGAGATGATCTGGATCCGATCGAAGAATTGGAAAGCTGATTAGGAAAAAAAGAAATTATACACGACGAAGTTTTATTGATCAATAAGAATGCACTGCATTAGCATAGTCGCCTCCCCCGCCTTTATGTACTAGACCTCATTTTTGTGTTACGGTTGCTGAGCCGAAGATGAAGATAGCAAAGGCTTTGTGGTTGCAGATGATGAAACAATGAAAAGGCTATAGGGGTTTGCTCTGTGCTCTAGAGCTTCTCCTTCAGGGCAAGCTTACGAGCCGAAGCAATAATACCTACCACTAATGGACACGAATTGCACAAGGGTTCCACCATCCATATCCGGAATGCGATTGATGGATATAGATATCTTGTTTGTGTTTGAGCAATTTAAGCTGCCGTGACAGAGGACTAAGGCTAGAGCCTACCAGGTCGGAGTAAAGATGCTCCAGGGGCATGAACACGCATTCTCGTCGAATGACTGTCACCAACGCCTTGTGGCTCGCTCCCAATTGCCCTGGTTAAGAGCCATGAACGAACCCGAGAGCTTCCAGGATGGTAGAATATCCTCCGATCGCTACTTGACTTGATCTTGCTGTATTGCGTATTACCATCCGCTACTTTATTCACCATCCTATGTTTCCCCCTTCCAAACACAAAGTATAGTACTGTTACTCCGTACAACCCACCACTTAAGTTCTTGGGTGTACGGTATGCAGTATTCGTGAAACTTGGAACTTGGAACCACGCTTGCCTGTAGGTGTAGAACAATATACAGGGCAAGGGGGGTGACACCAACAACAACTTCTGTATATGCATGACCCCGCAGACCAACTACGTACATACATCAACACACATGAGGATACATGTATAAGTCCTACCCAAAACCATATCGTCGGAGACGTCGTGCCACGCAGGCTGTTCTCGGCTCTGCGGGAGAGACCTGGAGATGGTTGGTGCCTTTGGTTTCGCAACATTCATACCACCCTATCAAGGCAAGGATGTCGTATGGGAACCACACCGTCCCTCCCTCATGACCTTTTCGTCTGACGTGAGGTTGGCGAGGGGCAGAGGCGACGAGGCGACGAGGCAAGAGTGTTCCGGGGTTCGTGTTGGCTTGATAACAGAAGGTAAGTCAGCAGAGGCAGCTGAGTGTCCAGGGGGAAAGGATCCAAGCAAGCGTGAATAAGCGTTCGGCTACCGTGGAGTATGCTAGTATTCAGTATTAAGATATTCGGAGACATATTTGGCTGGAACCGAAAAGGGTCGTTTGGAGATACGAAGCCGGGAGTTTTTTATCTACTTTTGGAGAGCGTCGTACCTTTTCGTATGTCGTGCCGAGGATCCGTCATCGTCCACGTCACATATAATAATAATACGAATAGATATGAATGGGCACTGTACATACATACGCACCCACGGTTACGTTGGATGGTTTCTCGGTGCTGCGCAGCAAACTTGCTCACAGGATCGGACGGCATATTTGAGGAACTGACTCAAGTAAAGTGCCGGGTGAAGTCTATCTCAAAGTCGAAATAGAGTTACGGCCGGCCCTCCCACCATCAGAACTCTAATCGGCTACGGTCAAGAAAAGGTACGAGAAACCAGCGCACGCCATGGAGGACGGAAGAGGGCAGGTACCAGGGGCATGTAGTACAGTTGGCTGCAGACCCAAAACATCCATCAAAGTAAGTAGGTACAGTACAGATTATTAAGTCCTGGGGAGTACAGGGGGAAGTGGAATATATTGTTATTAAGCTAGCGTATGTGTACGGTACGAAGTAGTGTAAAGGTGCATTCACTTATTGAATGAATGATCGGCCACAGCACGGAGCTTTCAGCCTGAACAATCTATTTCCAGTCGTCTTTATCAAATACGATGCTGATAAAGAAGAAGAAGAAGAAGATGATGATGATAATGTATCATATAATAATAGCAACAATTAGAATCAATCGTAATCAATCGTAATAAGTAATAGGTCAACAATGCATATAAAGTAATTTAAAGTGAGTAATCAAGTATATAAGCAATTGCAGAAAATGGTATGTATTGTAACCATCTAATTAATAAGTCCGTGAAGTATGTATGCACTGCGTAGTATGAACACCCGCTACAGTACGTACTTTCTATTCTTCACTTACTCCTTACTTCTTCTTACTTCTTAACATTACTATATATAGCTTGATATGATTTACCGTAATCTGCGCATTTTCTGCCAGGGCCTACTGGGTCTGTTTGTGCGTCAACTAAGCCGCATACAGCGAGACATGGGGAGGGAATTGGCAGCTGATCTAGGTTCCACCAGCAAGGGAATTGTTTGTTCTGGTAATCAGAATGATATTGTCGAGATGATATTATTGTCGAGTAAATTTAGCACTGTACAGTACAGTACACAGCACAGATTGATTGATTGATTTAGATCTCAGCCCTGGACCCCTGGGTGGTAGCAAACCACCCGAAATATCCCATACCCATACCATATCCATACCCATACCCGTCTCTCCTGTTCCTTGCTCTGGTTCTGGTTCTGGTTCTGGTTCTGCCCTCTCTGGTGCTCTATCTGCTCTGGTCTCCTGTTGTTGTTGTTTGTTTGCTTGTTTGCTGCTGCTGCTGCTGCTGCACCTGCTGGCCATGCCACCCACCTCTGATAACTAACTATCCTATCCAATCCATCCATCCATCCATCCATCTATCCCCGGTCTTCCAGCTGGGCCTGGTACTTCATCCCATCACCCATCACCCATCACCACCACCACCACCACAATAATGCCATGCTACTACCACACCACACACCATCAAGCAATAAATCCCCACCCACGCCCACTGGCCGTGATGTGTGGTCTGTGGTTGGCGGACGCCTCCAGCTGCCCTGGATATCCACGGTCTGCCAGAAAACTGGACCCGGTCCACCTGGTGTTCAGTTCGACTGGGGCTTCACGCGTGTTTCAATTTGGGGCTTGCAGGGCCTTCATTCTTGGAATGAACACACTGACGCCGGTCCGAAATCATGAGTAATGGCAAATTTCCCCGTCATGCCAGCCGTACATAAACCATAAGAGGCCCCAGGAGCCTTTAACTTTTTTCCCCAAAGGCAAATTAGGACGACGCTCGAGAAAGACGCTGATCACCACTGTCATCATCATCATCGATATATCTCTCTATCCAGCTATCTATACATCTATCTACATCTTCAACTCACCCAGCTCCCCAATACTCGCAAAAGCACAAAATCTCTCCCATATCAACTACTCACTTCACCTCGCCTCGGCTATCTAAGCTCTCAGTACAAGCAGTTGTTACCAGCAGTGTAACAGCTTCTCATAACAACCACCTCAAACCGCCAACATTTCCAACTCATCCCTCACAATGCCAGCCCATCGCCCATCGCAACTGCCTCCTTGCCCTGGTCCACCACCAAGTCGTCCTCTTCCTCCGTTGCCAAAGTAGATGATTGCACTTTTCCGAGGGCACATCCTCCACTTAACGACAACACATAAAACATACACATCATGCCACTATCTTACGAATACTGGACCACATCTACTGGATCCAGCCAACGAAACAGCAGTCACTTCAAGTTCCTCCCGAACTTGTCACCGACTGAGCTCATACCTTTCAACGACTTGCACAACATGACCTCTATTCCTCCGTCAAAACACATTCACTGTTTGCTCCGCCCCCATAACAAGGCTCAGTAGCCTTGCGTGTTGGGTATGCACATTGCCATCCACACATCCCTCGCAATGCACACCGCTCAGCCGCTGTGGTTCCTTGCTCACCGACCAACGTGCTCCGGCCGCACCACATCAACGCGGTCAGCAACCTTGGGGTTGGGCAACAACACAGGATGTCTTCGCATCCAATGATTTCTTCCAGAAGCCTTCCCAAAAGCACCTCGATTTGCACACCTTAGCTTTGGCAAGCATCACCGAGCCGGCTCGATATGCGATTCTTATTAATCACCTTTCTCGATACCCGCTTCTTTCCCATCTGTACAACACATAACAAGTTTCATCAACTACAGCGGCTATTATTCACCGACGAACCTTGTACCAACAATATTATCCGGAGTTCTACTCGGTCTGCTTTTCATCGTGGGGGCGTATTCACTACATGGTTTCCTTTTATTTTTATTTTTGGGTGGCCTTTGATCTTCAGTAGATCAGGCAATGGGATATACACTGGGCAAAGGCGAAACATATTTAGAAAGAGATGGACACCCATTGGTTTTAAGGGGACACAGGCTTCAACTGCCGATTTTATGGGATGGATTTCATGATGAACCGGGAGAGAGAAACCTTTGGGGCGAGAAGGGGGTGGGGGAGGCAACTATCAGTTATTCATTGGACGTTATTGTAGATGAATCGATAAAACACCTTAACTATCAACCTCATATGACGATCAGCGGCTTTTCTTTTTCCCTCGCATTAAGTGCTGAGATATAGTAATAATAATATATATGGGGGACTTATCTAATATAATACTTGAAACACACATTACATATACACTCGCCACAAGTCTTCTCTCTTCCCCTTTCCTCTTTCTCTCATTTCTATTCTTGCCCACCACCCTCCCTTCACACCACACCACACGCACAAATGCAATACGACCCCAATCTACTGGGCATGGGTTGCATCAACCCCATGATGCCACCCATGGCATTTGGGGAGGGAGGGGATGGCCACGTGGGAAGCGTTAAATGAAACCCAGATACAGATAGATTGATGGCTAAATCCAAATCTGTCTGGCCCCCCAGCCAACTAGCCAGCCAGCCAGCCACTGCAATCATGAAAAAAGTATCACCAGTTTACCAGCTTACCAAGTTCATAAACATCGTAGTTTATCTATCTATCTATCTCTCTCTCTCTCTATCTTTATGTCATCATCAACATCATCATCATCAGGATCTGGATTAGCGGGTATCAAGAAAGAAAAAACTTGGTACCAATCAACCAACCTACACACATATCAATCACTTCTCACAATCTCTCTATCTCGCTCTTCTTGCACACGCCAAATAGAAACGTTGGTGCTACTGGACCTTATCTTGTCAAACCTTCCCATCCACACACACCAACACCCCCTCTCCTTTGCCAATACATAATGCATTTGTAAAAAAGCACACCGGGGAAACTTTTAGAGTTCAGGATAGCAGTTTATTCTCCCATTGGCTCCCCCTCCCGTGGGCTATTTTGTATTCAAAGATAGATAGATAGACAATCAAGTAAGCATCATTACCTTGAATCGATAGTATTTACCCACTTTTTTTATTTATCTTTCTCCATGTAAATATCAAAAGTTTTGAGCTGGATAGATACTCTGATACTGTGCATATCAGCATAAGGTCAAAACACAAGTAAGCGCCGTAGCCCATGGTAATTGCAATTAAGGTGTGGGATTATGCTTAAGATACCAGAAATACTTCGTACGGAGATAAAACAAAAACAAGTAAGCCCTAAGCAAGCATGGCCCGGGCACCTTCAGGTACTGTGGTAAGTACGGAGGTAAGTGTGAAGTGTACAGTAAGTAAGTGTATGGGGGGCCACATCTAGGTTTGGAAATTTACGCCAACAGAGTTCTGACTGTGCTGTGCTTGGGGTGAAGCCCGAAGGGTGTTGGTGTGGGTTTGTTCGTAAAATAAAACCCAAACCTTAAAGCGCTACACTTTCGGTTCCTGGCGTGCAGACGTCACCAACAGTTACCCGAGTCTCCCGCTGTACAATTGCGGTACGATCATTGGTGGCTTGGAAACTAGTAACTCAGCTGATCGAGGCAGGCTCGGCTCGGCGGAGGGGGCTTTTTCAGGGGACGAGGGAAGTGAAATGCAACGTCAGATAAGTATCGATGTGAATGGACGTGCTTTATTAGGTTCGAATACTCGAGACGGGGAAACGATGCTGAAGAAACTTGTGTGTGCAATAATCAAGCGCGCCATGGGTTGTTCAGCTCGGGTAAATTCATAATTCGTTGCTTTACGTGAACTGAAATGATATTGCTGCGTCGTCCCGGAGCTGAAGGTGTAACAAGCAAATGCTGGCCGGCTATGCGGCTGCTGCTGCTGCGCCAAAATAAACATTCGGGAGATTCTTCGTGTGCCATCCATACATACACAACACCGTGACGACTTCGTTATTTCCGCAAAAGGGGATTTCACGAAATTCGATATCCGTATTAGAGTTGCGCCTGAAACAGGATCAGCTCGCCCGGCCGTCGATTCTCCAGGAAATGTGTTTCGTTCAAAAGTATCCTTCCTGCCTTCGTATGGCATGTCCACCAAGGTGGATCGATCCAAACCCACTTATAAGCCCCTCGTGTTGATCTGCACCGCATTGCATATCCATCGTTTCGCGGAGATGGGTATTGACCCTCAGGAAACGATCGAGATGTGCTGGAGCCGTAGGTATTGGATACTTCTTCATGGAGATCAAACGAAACTCCACCACCACAACACGGTACGGAGTAAATCGTCCTGACAATCAGAAGTGCTCCTATCCGCTGGTCTGAAGGGGTTCATATAGCGAGACCTCGTCATAGAGTATACGTATACGTGAGCCAATGCGAAGAAGATCCCGCGCCAGCGGCACGAAGTTGGATGGTTCGGATCTTCCCCGCAGCCCCTCGCATCAACTTGCAAGAACTCAAATTCCCCTAAACACTAAGTAATCGAGAGCGGGAATGGCTCCCAGATCGCAATGATGCCATGAGAGAGCTTGGAGATGGAGCACTCCGGCTGTACCTGAAAGTGGTATTGCTCGCGAAGGCCCAAATGGAGTCGGCTTCCCGATCGGCCGGGATGGCGGCGGTGATGGTGTGAGGATGGGAAGACGGCTGGCGTGATCTGTCGTTCCTGCTGAGTAACAAACAGGTGGTGGTGGTGGTGTGATGGCGAGGATTGGTATGATAGGGGTATGGTGGTATTCCGAGTGCTCACTCGGTGGAGGAGTGGTGGTTGAAGTAACAGACGTTCGCATCATGAGCAAAGTGATTGAATCTGCACGATTCAGATGTTTGGCCGGCTCGGGATGCCACTTACGCTAATATGCTCATTTTTTGATCTTCTTGCCGATCTTGCTATGCGAGAAAGAAAATACCACAGACTGCACATAGGGTTTCCACATCTCTATGTAACTGTATTTGCTTGGGGTAGAATTAGTGATACAGCTTGTCAGGACGTACAGGGGTGGGGTGGTACGTGTACCGTAAAGTTGATGGCACGTGTTTACGCGACTTGAAATAATGTGGATTCCGGTTTTGGCGAGAAATCTCGAGACGTCCTAATTTCAGACTCAATGCGACTTCATATTAACAAGGAAAACATTCTCCAGGACGGTTCATCAATCCAGTTGTTCCATCAATCCTATACTCCATAGTCTTTTGGGGTCATATTTTCTTCCAAATCTTTCATTGCATTGATAGCATCCAAAGGGGAGTGCATCCCATTATGGTCCTCGAACTTCACATCTGGGGTCCAGCTTTCTCTCTACCTTCAGTCGACCCCCATTGTCTAGCAGCAATCGCATACTTGCAGCAATCTGTACCACGTGGAGAATGGGAACTTGTAGCTAGCAGCAACCCCGCGTTGAGTCCCACCAGTACGCATTATGTTTCCTTGCAAAGTGATATTGTCTAATACGCCGTAGATGAGCTGCCCGCGTTACGGAATGGGGATATATGGATTGGCGGATTCCGAAACATCTTCCACTACATCGCTCAATATTCGTCGGGGGACTGGGTTCTAGATGTTGGCCTACCTGAGCAAGAAGGAGCTGACTGTATCGCATTCTCAACATTTCTCGAATCGCACGGCCGCCCCCTCCTCGACTTATCCTTATATGTCTCTTCCGAAAACTACTCTGCAGTCACCCGTCCTCTCTATAACACAATCCAGTCCTTTCCCCTCCCATACCTCACACCTCCCACGCTACGGGCCTCCGCAAAAGCCCGAACCACCCATCTTGGCCTCTCAGCCCTCGATATAGATTCACTAGAAGACACCAGCTCCCCATCAATTATCCCCGATAGCCTACGTAAGCCACGCGCCACCGTCTCCTCCCTCCTCGCTGCATCCCCCGAGTCCGCAGCTCAGATCCGGCTCGATGCTCTAGCTACAAACTTCTTTGGACCACTACAGGACTTACGAGGTGAAAAGAGATATTTCGTGAGTAATAAGCAATTTACTAGCTTAGATTGCTTAGTACTAGGGTATCTAAGTTTAATGTTGTTGCCCGATCTGCCTCAGCCATGGTTGAGTAAGACAATGAAGTCAAAATTTCCGGAGTTATGTGCCTGGACGGAGGCGTTGAGTGAGAGTGTTTTTGGGCCAGAGACTACACTTGAGGATGCTTTTCTAGCCATGCCGGAGGAGGGGAGTGAGAAAAAGTCAAGTGATAGACGTATTTTACCCTGGAAAGCCCCAGGTAATGGTGGTTTGCTTGGGGTAGGAGGTGTATTTGTGTCAGGGATGGTAGATTCAATACCCATAATTGGGCAGCTGAGGAGAAATATGCGTATGAGGCAGCATGGCGGGAAGACCTACGAAGAAGAGCAAAGCTCGTCTTGGCAAACATTAACTCTGGTTGGAAGTCTAATTGCTGGTGTCGGACTTCTGGCAGGCTATGCTTTCCAGTCGGGTTTGGTATCTCTGACGACTACCGAAGCGGAAAAGGAGAAACCGGCGGGCTTGGGAGCATTTGGAGAAGCTGGCGCAGCTTTGGGAATATATGCTGATCAGATGGACGCTGAGGTACGGCTGGAAAGACCGGCTGCGGGAGGTAATCTAACTGCAGAGCCTGTTGTAGAGATAGACCTATAAATATAGCAATGCATTCACAGTCACTTATTGGGCTTTTTGCTAAAGTCTGACCGGGACATAACTATCCCTCACAACCTCATCCCACGGCCGTTGCCTATAGTCACTCAAAGGGCAATCAAAGTTTTGACAAGCAAGAAATAAGGTTCCTCCCGTCTATACTAGAGAACATCCACACTCTATTTATGTGTTCAACCATCAAATTATCAAACAAATAGCTTCCAAGCGGCATACTACGTTCTTTTGTTCTTTCGTCCTTTTCAGAAAACTTCAAAATTTGCTTTTTAACATTCCGCTCTTTATGGAGCAATAACTCTAACAAATATATATGTTTATTCCAAATCCTATAGGAAAGGCCTATTGAAATGTATACCTTTATTGCGATCCAAGCTATCATTAATTTCCCAATCATCTACAGTTGTTGTTGAACTTCAATGAGCACTAAGTTAAGATCAAACCAAAAACGAGCTAGCCTTGTGCATTACATATTTGGATACTGGGGGTTTTTTTGGAATGGTTTCTTTGCCATATGCTGCCCGTTTCTGTACACAAACACACAATGGGGCTCATATGTGCTCTCTAACATGCTTATCATAAGAGAGATGCATAGATGTTAATTAGTCTGGAAGACCTTTCTTATCTTTTGTTTCTTTCTCCCCAATGCTTTTCTGTCTTTGCTTTGTGAGCTGTCTTCTGATACTGATGCTTGGCCATAGACGTTTGTGATAATCAATGTTAGTGTAGCTTAAAGGTTGTTGCTAGTAAAGCAAATACCAAAATGCTCTCTACGCTCAACATCTCGAAGCAAAAGAAGACCATGCTGGCATTAATGAAGGGGACGTCCCCTTGATTCTACGAGAAAAAGGTGGGTTTTTATTTTGGTCAGTTGCGATATATCAAAAGTTCTTTGGGAGGTATGGAAAAAATTTGTTCACTTGTGCATACTGAAGAGCATGTCGAGAGAAATTCAACTCCTACCGGATCTGAGATTTAGAACATAAAACTGGGTAAGGTGGCTCAACTCTATGCCTCTAATTAGACGATGGCATGCCGCGTTCAAACTTCGGATACTGAGATCTTAATATACAATAGCACTCAGAAAAGTTCTGTTCAGTAGTATTGCTTTAATAAGATAATTATTCATTCCCCACTTATTGCAGTTTGCATTAATTTGATTAGATAGTCCACAACAAATATTACAGGCTATATGGATCCAAAATTGCCATCGAACCGAACAATTAACACTGTTTCCCAGATTGTGTCTCCCATGCCTCAATCCTCATTCATCGCCTCTTTACAGCCCGGCAGCTAAGCAGACTTCACAGTTACTGAAACCTCCTTCTCCAAATCTTCCAACCCTGATACATTAGCAGCCAGCCACTCTCTGGCCTTCTCAACAACCATCTCAAAGATTGCTTCTTCGGAAGCACACTTGATCTCCAGCCAACGTACTACAAACATTGTCATCCACTCCGTGGTCGCGCCACTCGAGTCATTAAGCGCCAGAATAGCATTCAACTCTTGCGATGTCTTCCAAGAACCATCGAATTGCTGCAGCTCGATCACTGCGACAACTTTTTCGGCCGTGGACTTGGATGCCCAGCTTATTTCAGCGGGATGGTTGTTGGAAGCAGCCACGACAGGCACGAACTCGCCGCTCCCCTTTAACTTTTTAGCTTTGCTGCTCTGGAGGTTACTCACCGAGCGCAAGCTAGAGCCGGAGAAATTTTGAGGAGGCAATGCTTGCTTGGTTCCATCAGTTTCGACGCCGCCAGGAGATTGAATCATGTTGCAGACTGGACTGAAACCTGGAGACTGGTTAATCCCCCTAGATAATGACTGACTTCGAATAGGAGCAGTAACAGTTGGTTGAAGGCTGCTAAACAATGATCCTCCTTGCGTAGGAGAATCAGAAGAGGTGTGATCCGCGGTACTGCCAAATAGTCCGCCAGAACTTGACTGCGCAGAGCTACTGCTGCTAATTTGAGGATTTGCCGCTCCAAATAAACCAGTAGCTGGGGCAGGCGGTTTGGGACCGCCTCCTCCAAATTGTTTGACTGCTCCCGTCATGCGCATCATTGGATTTGTGGGCGACCCTAGAAGGCGAATTGGTGGTCTGTATTGGGCAGTTCTCAGATCTGGGCTCGTATCTGAAGTAGGGGTCTCGATGATTTCGAATTCATCGTCTGGGTTAGCCTGATGCGTGCGATTTTGTGAAGCAATTGGATCATCATTTGCGGCCACAGCGACGAACGAGCACCACTTCCCAGCAACCTAAGTAGCGTTAGGACATGTTCAAATGAGTACTTTTCTATGTTGACGAAGTATGATAATCCGTTGATACCAATTTTCATTGTGTCATACACTATGATACAATGGGAGAGACTTCTCATAGCGTTATCAGGATATTTGACCAAATCGAAATTAGAGGAGGTTGTCCCGAAGGCACCTAACATGTACCAATCTGAATTCAAAGAAACTATCGCTTACCTGGAACTTTTCGCCCAGCCTTATCGCCTCCTTTTTGACCAAATCTTCAAAGGCGCTCGGAAACCTGTCTTTGATAAGGATTCCATCTACCTCGTCTTTCGCGTCAAAAAGCCAACCACGTCCTTCTTCGAGTTCTTGAACTGCCCTTTTGGCAGCGAGTTGATGGATAGTCTTACCACGCATAGGTAGTACCTCGACCGCAATCTCGATGGCCAAAACTGTACCTTCTGTGGTAGTACCCCGTAGTACAATGGACTTGGGATTCTTTTGAAATGTCTCGGCCGACATTAGGAGGTAAACCGTAGTTCTTGAGAAAGCAAAAAGGGAAGGTATATTATGTGGAGCTTGAAGAAGCTTTGGGTATGGGACGTTTGGCAGACTGCTAGTCGCATCCCTCAACTCTACATTTAGTTGCTTCTCATCAACGCTTGAGTCAAACAACGAAATGGAAGCTGGTTCTGCAGCTGCCGTCTTCGCATTAAGTAGTACTTTCAAGCTATCTGTGACTTTTTCGATGACTTCAAAATCGTCGTCTCCTGGTTCGTATTTGACCTCAAGCGTATAGTTTGACACATGTGGGCTCAATGATGCTCTAAGCATCCGTACGACGCTACTATCCAAACGCTCGCCGTCCTGGACAGATTGAGCAAATCCATTGCCTGCACGAGCGAGACCTTCGATTAAAGCACTGGAGACATTGTTGCCTATCCCAAGAGTAAAGACTCGGATATTTCCCTTTGAACTTACGACCTGGTCATTGATGTAAGTGAACAACGATTCTTGGTTCCAAATGTCGCCATCTGTAAGAACAATAACCTCGAGTGGGATATCAGTGAAACGTCTGTCGATAGTGGCCTTGATAGCACCATGTGTTTCGGTTCCCCCCATGTTGCTACTGAAAGTGTTCAAGTGGCCCATGGCTAAATCGAGAGACTCGCTAGTATAACTGGCACTCTTTGGCCATAAGAATTCATGGTTGCTTCCAAATGAGCAGATATTAAACTTGACACCTTGCCTAAAAGTCCGGTAAATTAGTCTCGGCTTCAATGCATTATAGGGTTTGACAAAATGGATTACCAATCCTATTTTCGATGGGTGATAGTTGGGAAACATATAACTTACGGCATAGACTTGAGGAAAACCTTCATGGCTGATACCAACATAGAGATATTGCCTCTCATACTTCCACTACGATCCGCTACAAACACAATTTCAGGGCGAATTGGTGGAATGGAAAATTTTGGGACGAGTGTTGCCATTAAAGCTCGATGGTTTGGATAATCAGTATGGGTCTCGAGGAAGGCTTTGGGGATTCCAACATCCTTGGATTGTATGATGAGAACAAAGTCCTTTTCTAAAGCTGCACTTTCTAGAGAGAGTGTTGCGGAAGCCTTGCTGAAAATCGGATCAGCTTCTGTTGTAGTTGAGATGGTTCCCATTGACACCTTGATTTGATGTGAAGGAGATTCGATAGAACGGACGATAGAACCGTTTGGCATATTTACATCCACAGTGAACTTGATACCGCCTATTTCCTCAGCCTTAGTGGTGTAGCTGGCTGCGGGACCAGATCCGTAACGTGGAGCAATTCTGGTGGGAATGGTAAAGCGAATGCCATCACTCTCAGTATGCTTCAACTCTCCAATATATGTGATTTCGACAATGATAGTTTGGCCAGTTGGAATATTGCCAAGCTTGGTAGACCAAACGTCAGCTGCCTGAGGTACTTGTTGAAGAAGACCGGCAGTCTGTCCCTTGGCTACGGCATCATCAAAGATCTTCTTAGCCTCAAGTTTTTCCTTGACTAATCCAGTAAGAGTCTTTGAGCCAATTTTACAAGTGAATCCTACAACACCAACTCCATCATATAGAGGAAAGGTATAGATACACTCCTCAATATTCCGTGACGAAGTATTTGAGTATGTCTGCTTAAGGACTGTGCTAGAGCTTGTAGAAAGTATCGTGGTATGAGCCTCACTACCCACAAGTGGAAGATACTCAGGGTTGGGTTGAGAGGGAATCAGGAAATAGCAACCACATAAATGGTTTGCTAAGTGGCCACCAATGGGTCTGCTTCTAACTGCGCCAAACATAGTTTCGTATTATTGCTGGTATCATTCAAAGTTAGATCTGTGAGCGGGTTAGACTTGTCAATTTGACACCGTTATAAACGATTTGCAACTTCCCGGGTGTCAGAGCTATTCTAAACAATAGCCATTTCGGATGACAGATTGACAAACTAATAAATGATGTACTTACGTATATTGTTACTTTTTGTACGTCGCAAGAACTGAGTTGTTTGTGTCTGATGTTCAGATAACTGCAGTTGTAGTTTGTTTTATTCTGTTGACAATGTACAGTGAAGGTGTTCGGGGGGCCTTAATAGTTTTTATAATGCCTTGATCCGATGTTGTTGCCTGAAGATTGCCAAGGCCGCACCTGATTCTTTGAGTTAAGTCGATTTACATTTACTTTCTCTCAAATAATATTTAGTATCCTTTTACCGTATTCAGCTGTTCAATAGCATGGCGTTTATGATATACAGTGTTCCAATGGCTGTGCTGTATGTTATAATTAATTTCTCTCTCTAATAGCGAGTGGCAAGTTTTGCGTAGCATTCCACATGGACACAACCACAAATAGGTAAAATCGAGTAGAATTCTATATATCCGACGTGCGAATATATTAACCTCTTAATCTACTCTCCGTCTCATTTCTCTTCTTCTATTTTCTCTTTGCTCTTACTATTTTTCCACAGGTATCTAGGTCTAGAAGCATAGTGTATACATCACGTGATTCCAAGTCACAGTCTGCCTTGCTGTTCTAGGCAACTTTCCCAGTCGGCGCCTAAGCAAGAATCTGCCATATTGAGAAAGATACGTCACAGAGTCGCTAGCTTTTATTTCCCCTAAAAAGGAGCCTAGAGCAACTTTTGCCAAAATAATATGAGTCAGTGCAAAAATTGTAGATTAGAAGCTCCAAGAGTGCTACTAGTTAGATCGGGGGACGTAACCGGGCTCGCCTGGTAGGTTAGGATAATAGGTCCTATGAAATATTTACGGGGCTCCTTTAACTGTTTCTTGTTGGGCATTGGCTTATTTTACGTGCTTCTCGTGTTGTGTGCGACTAGAAAAGCTTTTAGGAGCAAGTTTATTGTTCCGGGGGAAAATGACACCGTGCCAATTATGAAGATATGGCCCTATATCCTACAATATCAGAAGACACCAGATCATAATATACAGACCAAGAGACTTGAATGAAAGTTCATTAGTGGCTGACTTTTGATTTTGTATGGATGGTCCTGGGCTTGTTTAACATGAAAAGGGGCTCGCTTCGTCACCACAAGGTTAGGAAGGACTATGGCAGCCGAATTCTCTTGATTGTAATAGCATATTTAAACTTATGGCGTTTGTGTATTAAATTTTTTTTTTTTGGTTTCTCTAGTAGATATAAGTGCCTCTGTTTATTCTGGTCCTGGTGTTAAAGGATTTGGCGTCGTCGTATGTTTAAGTGCTTATTTATAAGACTTAACTATTAATTATGAGATGTTAGTTTTTTGGCGGAGATTGTAAGAGATAAAACTGTTAACAAAATCCACCAGGACTCCAAAACACAGTTCTACGAAACTATGTCAATCGGATAACTTCTCGTAAACTGTGAAATATGTCTCTTCCTCATCTCAGATTCCAATCATCTCCTGCCATCCGCACGGTCCATCATGGATAACCTCATGCTCAGATACTACTCCACCCTTGAATGGAATCTATAAATTCCATCAGCTCTCAATTCTCCACTTGCAAAATGTTAGCTTACCTGTAAAGCAATTGTATCTTCTGCACTGGGATAACGAGTGAAATGTCCATCAGTCGCATCCCTATCCGCAGCAACAATCAACCCATACTTCCCACCCGTAATCCAAGCTTCGCCCGTAGAATTTGGTAGCGTGACATGTGCTAGACCTGAGAGGAAAGCTACCAATCTAAGAATCCGTTAATATAGCTTCAAATTCACGCGGGAAGAGCGAGAAAAGCGGATCGAGGAATTATACTGATTTGCAGGCG
>Ga0247734_1000655_pt1 | contig 29100 bp, 30 predicted proteins | sample UWRJL103311B2_FD_180933 | JGI IMG/M metagenome (GOLD analysis project Ga0247734, IMG submission 180933) | Plant litter microbial communities from Arlington Agricultural Research Station in Wisconsin, United States - UWRJ-L103-311B-2 | ecosystem: Environmental > Terrestrial > Plant litter >...
CTTGGTGTTTCAACTGATCAGCCGTTCTGCAGAATTGCTCAAACAGGCCATGGCCAGAGCAATAAATATTGGCACGTCCGCCCAGAAAATACCTTGCAAAGAGTTTGCCAATTTCTTGGATTCCTATCACGGCATTGTGGGGGTTGGATAATGTAAAATAGATGGTGAGAAAGTACTTTGGCAATGTCCAATACACCTCCTCCTTGACATTGCACGTGTACTGATGCTCTATAGACGTATATGCGACCTATATAGCTCCATGGAGGTTTTGTATGTCTATCATACAGAATCACCTCTACGTGAATGGACTAGGACCTTTTGTCCAGTACTACCGTGCCTCCCCACTTATCAACTTTTGGCCAATCATGATACCTGATTTTAAGGCTTTTACCTAGTCCACCAAGCTTTTCCAAGATATACCAAGCCTCGATCACAATTTTAAGGTTTCAATCTCTAAATACATCAATGACCATGCATTGCCAATGCCTGACATGCGTTGTGTTATTGGGCAAGTCGTCGAAGAACACAAATCGCAGTCAACTTTCCAAGAACTGGCTGCCAATATTGAAACTATCCTTCCGGAGGTAGCATTACCGCCAAAGGGATCCGGGGGGCTGAACTTGATTCCAAGAGCTTCCAAGCTTCCAAGCAGTTTACTTTCAATCCATGTGGTTTCAAGGTCTCCGTTACTTAGTGAGAAATAGCCGACTAAGCGGTTATTGAACATGCCATCCTACAGACTTCATGAATGATAAAATGGAGACACTGTTCGTCTCAATATTTCCAGTAAGTTCAGCGTTCTTTCCATTCATTTCAATTCTTTGCCAATTTGCCAATTATTTTCTACGGCAGGACCGGTCTTTTTCGCTACTTTCTATACTGTCTTTTATACTTCATTATAAACGCCACCTATAACCATCATGTCTCGTTTTTCCTGCCTCTTATTGGTATCCCAGGCTCTGGTAGCTTTCTCAGCTCCAACCTTCCAGCTTGCTCCAAGGGGTTTGAGTGTACTACCTCTGGGCGACGGCATTACGCCACAAGTTCTTACCCTTCGAGAGAACATAGCTCGTCGCGAGAACGCTGCTCGCTACGTTGTGTCCCGCAACAAGAAAGAGGAGAAAGCAACAGAGGAGAAGCAGGGCGCCGCAAAGAAGGCTGCCAAAGGAGCCAAAAATGGCGCTGAAGGTGCTGCTAAGGAGGCAGCTGCGAATGGTACTGCCGTAAGTTTGCGAGGATTGCCTGACAATAGACAACATCCTATCGCACTGTATTAACTCAGAACCAGGCTGCTGAGGGAGAAAAAGGAGCGGAAGTTGAATTGAAAGGTGTTTTCGAAACGGCCACGGCACTCAACGGAGGTGACGTGAAGCAAGATGTTCTCTTTACTAAGCAGGTAAGAAGCAGCATTTTGCACATTGTTTTTGACATCACTAACCCAAGCTAGGCTACCGGTGCGCTAGAGGTCGAATTTCAAGATGTCGATGCCAATGAGTTGACCGTTACCGAAAATAAAACACCTGCTGCCCCTCCAGCCGGTTTCAAGGCTATTGACCCATCCTCCTATAAGATTGCTCTCAGTAAGGGTGCAGATGGCCTTACATTACAAAAAGTTGATTACGTATTTGATATCGCTAGTGAGTCCTCCAACTGGTTTCATTTGATGAGTCGTGAACAAAAGCACAATGCTGATGGTTTCTAGATCCTGCTGTTGCCGCCTTAGATCTTACTAAATCCAAGATCGGAAAGCTATGCACCGAAGCCAACGCATTCGTCATTAGCGATGCCCTAGGAGAGTCCGAATTTGAAGTCGAGGAAAATGAGATATCTCTCACAGTCACCAATATGATCGGCGAATGGGGAGTGTTCATTCCCGATGCAGCCACCGCCGTCGCTGGAGTAAGTCTATGCTCTGTGGTGACCAACCTCGTCTGTTTTGAGATGGGATTTCCCTTGATTCTCTTGTTGATATCATCTCAAAACTTGCAATACCAAGAATCTATAACGTATAAGCTTGCTTTGAATGAACACTGACTTTTATAGGGAGAAGCTGCTGCAAATGCCACAGCCCCGGCTGCAGGTGAGAAAAAGGCTGGTGAGGGAGAGGATGAGGCAGGAGTAGCATCTGTATTTGGAACCGCTTTTGATATTGCTGGTGGAAACGTCAAACAAGACTTCCTCTTCACTGCAAGCGTAAGTCAAACACCAAATCCGCTTACGGTACTCTGCATTTTACTAATAAATACTAGGCGGCCGGAGCTCTCGAACTTGAATTCACCGGCGCCTCAGCAAACAAACTTGTTGCCCAAGCCATTACTCCTACAGGAACTCTCCCAGACGGATTTATCTTCGTTGACCCCCAGTCTTTCCAGATTGCATCAGAAAATCCTACCGTCGCAACAGATATCGTGAAAATCGACTACATCTTCACAGCAGAAGTCGCGGCCGCTGTTGATGGTACGACCCCTCTTCTTCCTCACTCTCAGCGCTTCCAATCCCAAAACACCTGCTAATGCTTTCAACAGTTACCCAAGGTAGAATTGCCAAGTTGATTGATGGAAAATTCGTGGTTCAAGGTCTCGCGGCTGATGGAGGGGAGTTTGAGCTCGAGGCCGATGAGAACGAGTGGACTTTGACTACTGGTGACTCGGATTTCAACGGCGAGTTTGCTGCAATCATTCCAAGCAGTGCAGTGAAAGCGGCTGCGGGAGGAAAAGCTGCTGGAGAAGAAGCTGCTGCTGGAGGAAAAGCTGCTGGAGGAAAAGCTGCTGTGGGAAAAGCAAAAGCTGCAAAGAAAGCAACAGCGGAAAAGAAAGTAACAGCGGAAAAGAAAGCAGCTGACCATATGTGATGATGATTCAGAGGCAGATGTATTGGCTTCCTGTGTAAGATGTTATTTATATTTCAAACTCAGTAGTTTATAACAAATTTTAAAGAAATTTTCATGATTTTTAGTGCATTGGATCCGAACTGCACTTCGCACAGTGCTGAATAAACGTCAAGTATAATAATAAACATAACAGTTTAAATATACTAAGAAATCTCGCCACAATAGTCCTAACACAATAATCAGTGCAATGAATGGCTTTGTAATGTAGATTTGGGGCCATTCACGTATTTTATTCTCTTTTAGGAAAATCAATAACAACTCGGGGCAAATTAGAGCCGTCGTTGCTTCGGTTACTTACTGCGTTATAGTACAATACGTTTCAATTGGGACGGTTTTGAGGGATTTTCGCTCGTAATAGACAGGAAAAACGAACCCAATAAAACATCGTTGAATGCCACCGCCTGCCTATCTTTACTTCATAACGTTTTGATTTGCCTGTGGCACTCAAGCTGAGTTATACGTGCTTCTCCTGGTAAACCATTGAGGGATACCCATAAGCCTATATTCAGCCTTGTATAGGAGGCACCTGACGTCAGGAAGTCGGCAGTCAAAATTCCATGCACATGACAGATGGCAGATTAGGAAAAGGGCCTCTTTAAAGGTCCAGGCTGTCCGACATAACGATTTTTTCATTGACTCTAGATCCAATCATCAACAAGAAGGCGAACCTCGGTGTGCCGTACCCTTCCAGCGCCTAAGCTGATCCCCGATGGTGGCGGGAGCAACCTCTGCAAGGCCACTGGCTCAGCCCCGTAGCGAGCTCACCCAATGGGCGAAATCGATCGTTAAGCGAGCCCCTGATTCGATGCCTCCCGACCACTTACAGCCGCAAATGCAGTCTGCAGCCATATACTCGCCCATACCATAGTGGGGTCATCGCCGCCATCACACTTGGTGCTGAAGTCACCCACCAACTGGGACATTGATGTTGTGCAATTCAGCTACCGCATCTTCTATTTTCAGACATGGGTGGTAATACGGGCCCGGATGTGGACGCCTTTGGGGTCGCCCTTCTCTTAAGACTAAGCTTCCCCTCGTCTTCCCCAGTGTGTTTGGATCTGATCCTACGTTTTTGTGTTGTCTTAATGCGCGACCTGCGTCCCATGGTCCCTCAAACATGAATCCCGGAATCCAGCTCGCGTGTGCGATGTGGGGATTGACAACCTTCTCCCTCACTTTGGTTGTTTTGAGATTGTATACAAGGATATGGATTGTTAAGTTTGTGGGTGCTGAGGATTATATGTATGCTTGTACTGGCGTAAGTACACTTGTACCTCGAACTCCGGTTTGTGTAACTGACGAAGGGAAACAAAAGATTTTCCTCCTCAGCTTTACGATTTTTATCCAGGTTGCTGTGCAGCATGGCCTAGGACAGAACTTCTGGGAGTTGAGCATTTCTGACTCCTCGGACGCTATCTTTTGGACCTATGTTGCAAACACTTTCGCTGTTATTGGAAATGCCATGGCCAAACTCTCCATGGGGTTATTCCTTCTCCGCGTGGTTCAAGTCAAATGGCACAAGATTGCTCTGTGGGGAGCAGTCATTATCACTGTTACGACGTCAGCATGTCTCGCTGTCATGCTTTGGACTCAGACCACACCCGTGAAAGCAAGCTGGGATCCATTGAGAACACCGGGGCATTGGAGGTTTAGGATCCAGCCCTTGAGTGTTGGACTAGGAGGTAAGACTGGGAATCCAAACTACTCTTGAGAGGAAGAGTCAGTAGCTGACAGTGGAATTAGTATGGTCCAGTGTATGCGACTTCTTTTTTGCTATCTTTCCGTGGTTATTCATTTGGGCACTTCGAATGCCACTTCGAGAAAAGATAATGCTTGCCAGTGGCATGAGTTTGGGTGTCATGTAAGCTAATCATATTAAAGATAAAAAGAAAATGAGAAGCTGAGAAGCTGACTTGAACTTAGTGCTGGAGCATGTGGAATCACCCGAACAATCGTGCTCTCACGGCTAGATGTTTTCAACTATACTCGTAAGACTCTCTTCGCCATGTAAAAAGTCAAAATAATCTAACAAGATCCAGTAAACTTCGTACCCTATTTCGCCTGGGCTGGCGCAGAAATAGCAGTAGCTATGATATGCGTCGGGATTCCTACACTCCGTCCTCTCTACCTCAAATCTCGCGGCCTGCCCACTACCCATTCCCAACAAAGCCGCAGTCGTAGCCGCACCAACGAGCTACCACAGTTTACAATGATGAAAGAGAAGCCCGTGATCAGCTCTCCAATCCAGTCGCCTTCCGTAGCTTCCCCTTCACAAATGGAAGCGGGTTTAGCGATGCCAGGGAAGGCTTATATGAAGAAGACATCCATGGATGGTAGTTCGATGAGCTCAGATGCGATGGCTGGTCCGGAGCTTAGGGATACTGGGGTGAGGATTTGGGTGAAGAACGAAGTAAGGATACAAGAACACGATGCTGAATGGCCCTTGACTAGAGGGAGTAGGTGACAGAAGCCACACATAAAGACGCAAGTCCAAAATAGTAAAAACTTTTAGTATAATACAGGAGGTTTTAAAGAACCCACTTATAATCAAACTCTCTTAGATCACTGTCTACTTGGACCATGATATTGTGTAAAATCGGTGTGGGTAAATGAGACTCGTCATGGTTTTGTTTGATAGTGGAAAGAAATAAAATACAGTTGAATGGACCAAGCTCGTCACAAATCACACGTCTCAACCGATTAGAAGTGATCGTTATCATCCCCACACCAGCAAGGAAGATAAGATCCTGGGGAATAAATGTCATTAAAAGCCCGATTTCGCATCCCCATACGCCGTCAAATGCCGCTAAAACTCACTAAACACCATTAATATATGAAATTTGCCGGCTCGCTATGCCAAACCAAAAAAGCTCTTGACTCTCCGACTCAATTCTCCCGCCATGGCATTTCGACTATCCTTTGTACGTTCTACCGCATCTTTATTCTCCTGGGCTCTTCGTAAGAGGTACTTCATACATTCGCCAGTTGTGCCCCAGACTAAGTACTTATAAGCCCTCGGAATATCAAGCTTCTCAGATCCTTGTAAGTCCTTTGCACTGTGTACTAGTTCGCAGGAGACCTCGTCGGCCATTCCTTGCAGTTGTGCGTATACGAGATCAACGCGCTCTTCTCCCTTCTTGGCTTGTTCGGCACGAATAGCTTGGATTTTTCGGTTTGATATTTGGTTGTGGCCGGCTAAAACAACATTCACAACTGGGAATGCTTTTCCTTTTTCACCTTCTGCGTGAAGCAGAGTAGAATTGTAGACTCTCCTGGCTAAGCTTTCCGCCATACCGTCGTAGCAAGCATCTGTATCCGCTTTCGTGTCATGGATCAAGTGACGAGGGTCGGATCCGATATAGGCTCCCCGAACAAGTTTGACACCTAGTGCGTAGTTCTCTTTGCGCGCAATAGCAAGATGAGAGGCGAGGAGCGATGGTGCCGATTTAAGATATGCCTGGTAGGTGCCATAGACAACTGCTTCGCTCGGAGTGTTGTACTTCTTCATATAATCTAATGTCCAAGCATCAATACCAGCCTGAACTGAATTGTTTTCCGCGTCGAAAAGCAACCGAACTCCTCTAGCGGCAGCAAGATCACATACTGAGTCAATTGCTTCTTTCAGAGCCGGTGGCGGTTCGGCCCGGTTCAGGAGAGCGTATAGAGCTTGACTCCCAGCGCCGGTAAATTTCAATGCCACAAAGTCTCCCCGGCTGGTCAATCGCACTGTTTCCAGTGTCCCGTGAGCCCATGGGGTAACTTCTTCCCGTATGCATTCCTCAGCAGCGGCCCCTTTAGTACAAGATGACAAGTTGGCTTTTTGCTTGTCGTCCAAGACGACTTCTTTAGCGTAGCATAATATGACCCCATCAAACCCCACGTTTTTTAACCCATCCACAGTTTTTTTAACCTCTGCTGCGTTTTCTCCAGCACAAAACTGAGCGTAGAAGGTCTTCTTGAGAAACTGCCGAAGAAGTGGATTCGAATCGGGCGAGAGGATAGTTGAATTGGTGTGAGCAAGTATGTTCATGAGAACTAGGGAGGGTCTGAGGAGCATCTATGAAGCATGAGCTAGGGGCTAGTGTAGAATGTTGCTTAGTTTACCTTGGAAGATGATATAGAAGTAACGAGCAGTGATCTGATTATTGAGTTCAGAGGCAAGATTGAGAGGGGCGATACTGTCGCCATGGGCTTTGCCTGGTTTGCGACGGGCTTAGTTCGAAGAGGAACTGGAAGCTGTGTAGATGCAGTTGCAGTTGCAGAGCTGCCCGGAGCGGAGTAAGAGTCCTGACCCATTGACGCTGAGTGCGAGGAGAGGCACCGACGCAAGATTGTAAGTGTCTTTTCTCCATTCTGTATAGGGTTCGTCTTTTTCAAATGCGCTGCCATTCTGATATAGCTCTGCAGGTGCAACTGGAATAATGAAACGCAGTGACAGAATGAAGTGAAACGGACGGTGAGAGAGGGGAGATATACACTACTTCTTATCTACCAAGACCACATAGCGACTTCGGCATGTAGGCTACAGTAGCGTTTCCGACGCAAAGGAATATGACACCGGTCGAGGTCACTTAAGACGCTATCAGACAATATAATCATGGGGAGGCGATTTACCTTCAGTGCGCCGCTACCCACTGTCATGATACTGGTAGCGCCGTTGTGGTTGTGTGGTTCTCTTCAGCCGATCAAAACCGCACTCCATCCCCCCACTCTTTGTACATCCAGAGCAATTGGCGGGTGTTATTGGTAGGAACGTGATGCAAGATGCAGTGTCATGAACTTATTCACGGTATTCTATCGTGGTCTATGTCGGCTTTCCTTCGTCCTCCTCTGTGCAGGAACTCAACATAGCCGGGAACTCTGCCCCTCACATATCCCACTGCATCTTGTGCTATACCATAAGCCAATCCAATTACCAGTCCACTCTTCGCCGTTCTCGCTGCAGTCGTTATGGGGAAACGGTCTGTCAATTACTATTAGCATGGTACCCGTGTAATGTCACTTCATAAGGAGACTTGCTCCATGCACTGAATGCGCCAGCCATTGATAAACTCGCCAACACCGTATTTAGAAAGTCCTTTGTGCCTCTGTAACGATCTAACATCTCTTCAATGCCAAAGAACCCAGCAGTCCATATGCTAACCCTGCCACCCATTCTGAATCCCTCGATGACACCTCCATAGGCTCGTTGATAGTTCTTGCTCTTGTGATAAAGGTACCAGCCCGTAGGCGTCGTAGGAAGGCGATGCGCATTCTCTGCTCTAAATCGTAGGCCAGCGAGATGACTGCCATGCGAGACCCCCAAGCCCATGCCGACGATGAAAGATAGTGAGGTTGCGAATGGCAATCGGATATGGAAGGGAAGGGAGAATCGAGAATCAATCTTCATCTGCCGTGTCCTTTCTCGACGCCATTCTTCGACAGCTTTCTTTATGGCATCTTCATCATCTGCCATTGTGAATAGAGGTGAGGTCGAAATAAAGCGACTGAAGGATAGACTTCCGGTTGGTTGATGAGTTGAGGCAAGGCTGAAGATTGTTTCACAGAAAAGCAAATCACCTGCAACCGTGCCCCCTTCGCGTCAGCCTGCCTATCAACCCCCACCCATCGCGTTGGATTCACATTGACATGTCCAGTCTTGCCAAAGGCCATCTAACTCTTATTGAATAGAGAGATTCACCCACAAAGCAAAGAAGCTAAGTTTAAGCAATATGGTAGCCACCAAAGGCGCTTGGTAACCCTATTTCAGCTCTAACATCCTCTAGGCAAACGACGTTACCTCCACGTCCTGGACACTCATCTTCCGGCACAGCAAACACATTATCCTCATCTACAGCGAGCCTACAACCCCGTTTTCTAAAATCAAAACCGAGCTTCTTAGCGTGCTTCAAGAACGGTATCCCAGCGGTCTCTCCTCCAGCTCCTCCGAGTCCTACGTCGCCATTCCGGACTCTACAAGCGAGATCGCGTTGGGAACGCTGAGTGATGAGTATGACAAGACAAAAGGATGGAACGAGATCGATACCAGTGATGCGGATGCGAAGGAGAGCCCGCAGAGCTTGGGATTGAAAGATAAGCATCACATTGCTTTTGCGTTTGTAAAGAATGGTGAAGAGGTGGAGTTTGAGGTGGATTGGCCAAATTACGACGACTATGATGAACCTATGGATAGCGATGCTTGAGATTGAAAATAGACGAATACTGGCGTTGGGGCCTGGGATTGAACTTAGGGTTGCTTTGGAGCATAGCTTAACAATAATAATCTAACGTGTAATCTAGATCAACCCTCTGTCTATATTTTAGAAGGTATGAGAATTTCCACCCGTATGCTTGCAGGGCTCTCCCCTCTCTCAATTTCTGGGTCTGTTGAGGCAAATCAAAATAACATTACTCTCAAGACTCATCTTCAAGGGGCTCGAATCTTATATGCTGAGATTTGCAGATAAAACCTTGTCCAGATACTCGTTCATGCTATATAACGGTAGGTACAAAATCAAATCATCTCACAATTATGATCTGTTATAGTTGTACGCCGAAACGTCCATAACGGCCTGGTCTACCTCTACTTCTTCTTTGATTATCTTCATTTGGACGCTGTGCTCCACCACCAAGTCCACGATTGCCTATGTTACCACCTTGACCTAGTACCATCTGCTCAGCTTCTTCCCATCTCATGATATTATCAACTCCGCAAGATACATGGAATATAGCCTAACAGACTGGAAACAACAAGCTCTGAGAAGCATGGGCCAAACTTGCTGTGAGAACTGACCTCTGCCAACACCCCTTAATGACGCTTCTCGTCCACCACGGCCACCACGGCCACTCCTTCCGCGGCTTATACGGCCTCTGCGTTCATCGCGATTCCCTCTCGAGAGACCTCCTTGTCCATTATGTCCCCCTCCCAACCCCATGTTATTTTCGATCACAATACCTTCCATTTCACTCCAAGCGCATTCAATATCGCCCGGAAAACCACCATCACTGCCCGGGACTCTTTCAATATCATTAGCGTAACCTAAGAATCCACCTAGATCACCTCTTAGTCTAACTAGAGAAGTTCCATATTGAACCGGAATATCATCGACAATTACCCAGCCCTTGTGTATCAATCGGGGGTTATTGTATAAGTAATAGTGCACTAAAGTTCCAAAAGTCGTAAAGAGAACCTTTGACCCGTCAAGATCAAAATCCGATCCCCAAAACTCATGGACTTCTTGGAAAGCTATATCGAGCTTGGATCCATCTGGTGCTGAGACAATTCTATATGCACCTTCAGCCTCCTGGAGGGTCTTGGCAAAGTCCAAACAATCGTGGCAAAGTCTTATCAGTAGGTGAAAGAGCTCTGCTTCAGAGAAACTTGGGCTTAGGGTAATATTTGATTTTAAAGGCACAAATACCCCCTCCCAAATGCTTTGGACTATATCAACCTCTGTCTCCTTCGGTCCAGTTGACTACGCCGAGTAAAATATGTGCTTTTCTAGAAGGTAATAAATCATACCACAAACTCTCGTTCTGATTCTCTGCACCCAGAAGTCATTGTCATTTCCGAAAACTAAACGCCGTATCTGCGTCAGGTTTGTTAGATGCGTCCGTCTTCATATTCGTATCTTCAAAATTAAAAAGTCTCCCACCCATAATTCTAATCTGTATCCTCAAATTTTGGGTTTTTCGGCTCGCAATTCCTGCTAAAATAGGGTCGATACCTATAGATGTGCTCATTTCCTCTAGCTTTTGATGTGCGGCATTGAGAGCAGTACGTAGTTCTTCATTTTCATCCTTCAGGGCTTGGCTATCTTCTCTTCTTTCCCGATTTATATCGTTAATCACCTTCACACTATCCGCATTTAATGTCTTAAGCAAGTCTTTTTGCTTGTTTAAATCTTCAACCAGAATTGCATTGTCAGTCGTCGATGCATCCAGCTCTTCACGTTTCTCTTGATATTGAAGGGTTTGGTGATTTATTTCCCCCATACAATCCCGAAGCTTCTATTTTAAGTCTCTGAGTTCCTGGTCCTTCTGCTCATTAATATTTCTCCAAAACTCAAAACTATGTCTTCTGTCCTCTTCCTTGTCTAGATCTTTATTAGAGTGCAATTGCTGCCGACCTAGTGCTCTTTTCTGACTCGTCTCTACCTTCCCGCGTAAGACGCAACTGGAGTTTGGAATCTTCTAAACTCGATTTTAGTTGAGCGACTTCTCTGACTAAATCTTTAATTCGTACTTCGTATTGGTCTCGCTCAGCAGGTGACGGTGGCTCAAGCCTGGGGTACATCCAAAAGATCTTGGGAAACGGTTATTGGAAGCCAAGAATGTAGATTGACCACTTACTAGCATCCAGTAAGCCCATTTCAGAGTCCGATATTTGGGCTGAGGCTCATCTTGGTCTTCAATTTTTTTTTAGGGGTTTCTCCTTTCTTAGCATCACTATATTTACCAGATTTGTTAAAAGACAGAAAATAATCCGCTTTTGGTTGCTCGTCGTTCGAAACTCTGTAATCTCCAGTCCATGCTAGTCCATCTTTAAGACTTTCAACTTTAAGAGATGGTGGTGCTCTTTGCTCGTTTCCTTATTATTGATTTGCACAACCACCCCAACCTCAGGCGGTTGTTTTCATGCTCCTGATTTAGGTATATCATATGAGGGCAGGGTTCTGGTTTTCTTCTGGCTGTTTTCATTACTGTCTATCTTTATATTCTTTGATTCGCTGCCTCCAAATAAGATCTCATTTATCTCCTTACCAGATCTTGGACGTTTTCTAAACATGTTTAAAGTTGGAGTATCTTCACTTCTAGTATCTGTCTTTTCACCAACCGATTCCAACGGCTGTGAACGTCCCCTCAACAGCCCGAAACTTTTTGTAAAAAGGGGCTTCGTTTTTTGCTGGCGGAATCTCTTTTCTTTCGATATCCTGCTCATCGTTTCCTGCTTATGCACATGATTTTCGATTGTATTCTGAGAATGGTTAGAATATATGCTGAACTCATTCTTAGTTGATATTTTGCTATCCTTTCTGTTTCCCTGCCTCACAGCAGATTCATTCGACTCACTCCCGAGATCGACAATTTGCTGTTTTTTCCGACTATCCATTTCCTCCTCAGCGTCCCTTTCATGTTCCATTCCATCTGACAGTTCCTCATCTGGCAAAGTTCATCACCCAATGCCTGTTCGGAGAATCTTCTCAGCATTAAAAGGGCAGCAGTTAGTCCGCATGCCAGAATGACAGCACAAGCAATAATTGCTATGTGTTGGGCTAAACCGAGCGCATGCCAACTATGCTTCTTCTGCTGATCAAGGTTGTCCCACAGCTCTCGCTGCGGTTCCCAAGGTGCTGCCATTTATTTTACTTAATTTACAGTGGGGATCACTTTCTGATCATTTCACCATGTTCAAGTAAAATTCTGATGCTGAAAGTTGTGATGATGGATAATTCAAGCTTAACCATAAGACACGATTAAACTCGAGCTTTTGAAAACGGAATAGTGCTTCTCGTAGAACAAAGAGCTCTTTGCAAGATGAGTCTTTGTAGCGAGCTGACTGTTATTTCTTGAGCACAAGAACCACTGCATTAAGAAGGACTACTTTATTTGTGCTCAACAGAAGTGGCGAAGTGGTGGCAGTCTGCGTTATCAGTTTGTTCAACTACATTTGTTACTATAAGTGAGCTGCTTGGTTTCGAATTCTTAAGATTCTTCATCATCAAACGTCTAGCTCGGTCAGAGTCAGGGTTTCCCACAGCAAACTTTGCTAACTTGTAGCGAAAGAAATCTACATTAGACAGTAGGATTCGAATCGGCTTCCCCTTTGTATCCTCCTGTGATTCATGGGAAGGGAAAGGGCTTGTCATAATCAGAGAATATAGGATGTCAAAATGATCAAGTCGTTTCTCAAGGTTTCGTAGCGATTATTTATGCCCCTATAGCGCCGACGCTTGAAGTTGCTGGCAGGGGTTGATAATTGAGTTGATGCCGTTGCTTGACTGTCAAGGCCAGCCAAGGTCTGCAGGAAGCTCTTTGTTTCCAAAGGACAGGTTCTTTACACTCGGGCCAGTACACTATCAACCATATCAGTTCTAAAACGACCATCTTGAACCAAATCCACAGTCGATCCCAAATCACAGTTTAGTTGCGGATACTCTTGATCACTTTAGAACAGATTGCATTATTACAGCGGTGATGTAAAGAAGCCCGAGTATGCTACAAGCCAGTTGTACTATTTAATAATATATTACAATTCAATTTCTACTTTGAATTATTCACACGTTCTTACTCCTTCTACTCGTACAGTGGGGTTTGATTCTGGCCTCCTCTTTATATATTCTTTTGAATTATATACCAGCCACACTTAGTCAACGCTAGAGTTATTACAGTAAGTGCTATTCTTTATCGTTACTGTTGCCTCAGGTTGTAAGCTGCCGCCTTTGGACACTGGCTTTGAAGCTTAACACTGACTTGCGTCGTGTCCTTCATTTACGACGATGTATCTTGTATCAATTTGAAGAAAGTTAGCACATTAGAATGGCACCGAATCTTGCGAAGTCGCAATCTAGAGACTGTTAAAGCTGCTGGCTGTAGACCTCGTTCTGTCTGAAGAATACGCTCCAAAATTCGCTAGTATGGCACTCCCAACGCTCCTTAGAACGGTGGTGAATGGCAACTTCCTTCCTTTCTTTATTTTCTTTTGAAATCCCACCAGAGCAAGTGCTTTCGTGTCAGCAATCATGGCTCCGCAACTGAATGCTGTGCAGCATATTTTATTCAAATATTTCCCTAAAGAAGGGTACGAGAAGAAGCTAGTAGCCTCAAAAGCCTCGTGCAGCGTGTGCGCCGTCCAGATAACCTGTCTAAGGAGACATCAGTTCAAGATACCCACCCCAAGAACATACCGCGTCGGCCGCGTAGCTGCATTACATGACCAATGCAGAAAGGCCTGTTTGATATACTAATCGAACGACCATACTTGTATCGATGCGAGATAGCAGACTTTCTCTATTATATGTTTCGCAAAAGGATATAGGATAGATCGATACGGCGAACCCTACGCATCATGCGGTCAATAGGCTGGACGAGAACAACGATTCATCGCATCCACAACAACGGGATACCGACCTTCGAGATCAATATCTACATAAGGAAATCGCACTACGCAGCGTCTACGGGAGTAAGTTCCTCTTTCCAGCATATGGCTATCACGTAAAATCGCTATAACTCCAAGAGGAGGTGAACGAGGTGGGGGTCCGGCCAATCGCCAGTCCATTGAGCAGATAGTATGGTACTGTATGGTCCGGAAACTACGGGACGCAAGAGATAACGCTGAAACCGTGATGGCGGCTGCAAAAGCAAAACCAGGAAGATGTCACGAATAGGAAGAAACAGCTAGCGCCAGATTCAAAAAGTCTGGCTTAACCTTCGAAACATCCTTATGCGCCATAAAGGGGCTTGACACTAAGCATGCTAAGTTTCCAGTGGTTGAGGTCGGATGAAGTTACAGCTTTGAGCTTAATACGCCCCCAGGGATACACAACGTCCTCCAGAGTAAGCTCCTCTACCCGGCTAGTTACAGTATGATTCGCAACCATAGCCGCATCTAGTAGGCGAAGAATAATACAAATTCGAGCGGATAGTAGGATGAGAATGGAAAGCTTATGCTCGCCGCCGCCCAACGTGGGAACCGTACTCCGTAATAGAGGATACAACTGCACTTGATACCTGGGAAGTGGTCGTACGACGGATGGAAATCACGCCCGTGCTACGGGGACAACGTTGGGGGATGATTTGAGTGTTTATTTTAGGTTTAAAGAAATTTCGGAGGACCAGGAAAGGCCTCACAAGTGCAGAGATGTAGAGGTCTATTAGTAGGGGAAATTGCTGAGAAGCAGAATGGGAAGCAATTCTACTCAAGAGCTTATTTTCTAAAACGGGGAAATGGGAGCACCTGTATTTTATCGCCGTACGCTATAGCCATCACAATGGCGGCTGGGACAGCCTATGAATTAATCAATCAATCAACGCTCAAGGACAATTGGGGGAGAGATGGAAGCCTTGCGATTATGAGACTCTGGCGGCTGCCGCTAATTCCTAGAAAAGCTCACTCTTGAGGCACATGCGGCACCTATAGACCTTTATATAGCAAGGCAAGGCTCTCGAAGTGGCTTTGAAACAGCGACACCTTTATGAATTTTTTTATTTCATTTACAGAGAGGGCCTTAATTTGACTGTTTTGATTAGGACGGAGATGAAGACCACCGTGGTAACGGCTCCCGACCATACCGAGCAGCCGTTACGACTTCTTTCCCTTGGTACGCAGCTTTACATGTACACCCGCAAACACAAAGAGGAACTGGAACTGACAATCCAACAGATGGCGGAGGCGTACGCGGGCTGTCGGCCCTTTATATTCTTAGGTACCTGATGAAGCTGCTGAATCCAGAGAGCCCTCCGAAGCCATGCGACTACTTCGATCTTATCGGAGGCACGAGTACTGGAGGGTAGGTGGTTTCTAGTCTCAACAGGTCTAACTGCTAATGTTTCAATTACGCAGACTCATTGCTATCATGCTCGGAAGATTGCACATGGACATAGACGAGTGCATCGCAAAGTACGAGTTACTGACGGATTCAATCTTTCATCCAAAGAGGTCAAAAGTCAACGTCTTCAAGAAGGGCAAAGATCTCTGGAAGCTGGATGGGTCGTTTGACTCGGAGAAGCTCGAACAAGAGATCCGAAACGTAATAAAAAATGCTGGAGAGGATGAAAACGGCAGATTCATTGAGGAAACCCCACAATGTAAAATGTATGGAAGTATACTTCCAGCATACTGGCAGTGCTAACAAGTGAGAATATTTCAGATTCGTATGTGCTATGAGATCTGAGATAACAAGACCTATTTTGTTCAAAAACTATCGAGGCGCCACCCAAGTTGACGAAATCGACTGCGCAATATGGGAAGCTGCCCGTGCAACCTCGGCGGCTTCGTCATTTTTTAAGCATATCACAATTCAGAACCAGCGGTTCACCGATGGAGCGACCGGATACAATAACCCCATCGATCTTGTATTAGAGGAGGCTTGTCAGGTGTGGCCGGATGCTACCACTCGTATTGAGAGACTTGTCAGCATTGGGACTGGACGGCCAGAACTTCGAGCATTCGGTAATAATCTAAAGCAGCTGGGTGCAAGCTTGATAAAGATTTCGACAGACACTCAGAACGCCGCTGATCGTTTCGAACGGACCGCTTTCAGAGACCACCATCTCCATGGCAAATATTTCAGGTTCGATGTTTCGCATGGGCTTGGTGACGTCGGACTCGAATCAAGTAGGGAGAAGGGGAAAATTGTTGCCGCGACAAATAATTATTTGAACGAGCACACTGTCAATCTTAGTTGCCGGGCGTTTGCTATTGAAACACCCAGTATGTAAAATAAGGTATTTAGTATTTTAGAAGTAAATAAAGTTGTTGACTTTAAGCAGTAGCACCCACGGCTGCAACTCAACGTTGGTATCTCAGGCGCCTTCAGTCATACAATGTGAGGCAGGAACTCAATGACATACCAAAACCCATTGGGAATACCCTCCGCTGGGTATTACAATCACCAGAATTCCAAAAATGGACATCGCAAGAGGAGAACGCCGTTCTTTTGATTGTCGGCCAGCCTGGATGTGGAAAGACGGTCTTGTCGGCTTTTCTTTACGGGGAATTCTATGAAGAGGAACGCGCCTATTTTGCTTGCACAGAAAGTGAAGATGCAAGACGAAAGCCCGCTATGATCATTTCGTCTCTGCTGCGGCAAACCCTCCAAAATCAACCCCACCTCTTTCGATATGTCCTCAAAGACTGCCAGTCACCTCTCAACTGGTCTTACAAGCAACTTCTCGACTCATTCGATGCTGTTATTAACTCTTCCGACCATAAAGGTATAATCTGCGTGATCGATGGTCTTGATGAATGCCATGTGGCGCTTCGAAAACAGTTCACACGCGACCTCAAAAGGATATTCCTCCAAAGTTCCGGCAGGAAATCAGGGTATGCTCGTCTCATAGTGACTGCCCGTCAGAATTATGACGATATCGAAGCTCTCACAAACAATCGTCTCAATCTTGACACGTCAGAAGATATGAAGAGCGACTTGAAGGTGTTTATCCAGCAAAGGGTAGAGGACCTTGTAGTTACGCGACCTGAGTATGAGCCTCGGATAGAATTTCTAGTGAGAAAATTGCTTGCTCTTTCTACTGGGATGTATCGACTTGTTGAGCTACTGATTGACGATTTGGAAAATTCCAACGACTCGACCGATGCAGGGGTCAGGAGAATTCTTACTGCACTTCCCGGAGATATTGCAAATATCTATACCACGATTTGGAACCGAATACCTCCGAAAAGCCGTTCGAGGGCTCAAAGGATGTTCAGCTGGCTTCTGTGTTCCATGAGACCGCTCACGAAGGAGGAGATAGCCATTGGCACCGCGCTTGATGTCCTGGACACCAAACAGCGCGCACAACTCAGAAATCTCGATATCTCGAAAGACATACTAGGAGATCTGAGGAGACTGTTTGGACCTTTGATCCGCATTGGTTCCACTATTGAGCTGTCCCATCAAACAGTTCGCGACCATTTTTTGAAGCAAGAAGCTCAAGGAGTTCTGGAAACCGAAGTTCCATACATTATGAACACAACTGAATCCAACTCCTCAATAGCACTCGCTTGTCTTCGGTTTCTCAATGCGGTAGATTTCGATTTGAAGGGTGTCTTCGTTTTCGACAATGAACCTGGACTGCTATTCCTAGACTATGCTCTTCGCTTCATGTCACAGCATGTTGCCTTATCTACATCCAAGTCTCAAATCTATGAAGACCAGATTATCAACTTCTTCAATAGCAATTTATGGCTAGATAAGTGGACACAGAATCTAAAGCCTGGAATGCTTTCAGTGTCCCAAGTTCTTTGGCGACCGACAATCACCACGGCAGTTGCGTTTGCTGCCCAACTCAACTTGCCAAAACTTTTGGAGAAAGTTCTTATGTCCTCTGAAGCCCAATATGCGCCGAGCGAACGAGACTGCTCTGATACTTTTCACCTGCTCTATGAAGCAGTGATAGGTGGAGGCAAGGAATGTGTCTCGTTGATAATCCGGTCTTTCGATGAGATCTTGCTCTTCACCCCTCTTGACTGTGAAAGACTGCTTCGAACAACAGCTAGGTCAAGCATAGAAAGTAGCAGCAGCTATGGTCGTGATGTCGAACTTATCATTTCTCAGCATGAGGATGCCCAAGGCCAGTCGTTCATTCATAAGAACCGATTTGACGAAATCCTAGATCTCATCAGAGGAAGGCAACAAAGAGGACGAAAAATCGTGAGGTCGGAGCTTGAAATAGCAATCCTCGAATTAAATATCACTAACGCCTACGAGAATCTTTCGACACCTGCTTCGTTTTTAGATTCCGAAGCTTCGTCGCACCTCTGTGCTGAAACTCTTTACAACGCAACGCTCCTCTTCTGCCTGTACGTTTCCTGGACATACGGAGATGACGCGACGAAACTTCTCATTCCAGAAAGTCCTTCTCTATATGAAGCAATAAAAAGTGGTTATTACTCAGCTGTGGAGCTTCTCATCCAGCATGGAGCGGGAGTGTTGTTCTGTGACGATGAAGGCAATTCGGCACTACATGCTGCCGCTCAAACTGGTAGTCCCGAGCTCGTCGAGCTGATCCTAAAACAGAGGATTCTGAATGTGAATGCAAGAAATGAAAAGGGGCTTACTCCACTTCACTTTGCTTGTCTACCCCTTCACTTATGGGAGTCTAATGCTATTCTAGAGCCTCGGCCTCCTGGGATATCACGAAGTCGTGTTATCCAACTTCTATTGAATGCCGGGGCTGAGGTTAGAGCGAGAGATATCCATGGAAACACAGCCTTCCAAACTTTAGCTCGCATCTACGTTCCTGAATGGGAAGAGGTTGCCAAGGACTCCGAGCTTAATTGGCGAGAGCAAGATTTGAATGAGTGCATCAGCCTTTTGTTAATGGACATTATAGACCTCATCGTTTGGGATAGTTACGGCACTACACCACTGCATTACGCATCATCTCTTTGGCCCATGTCTGCAATACAAAAACTGATTAATTACTTAGACGAGCATTATTTGGCACCAACTCTTCTTGATTATGCGGGAAACAGTCCACTGCATTATGCAGCAGTTCGCGGCTTCGAATCCCCAGAAGAGGTTGTCAGGCAACTTGCATATGCTGGAGTTGAAGCTCGCCTAAAAAACGTGTTTGGAGAAACCGCCCTGACAATTGCGAGAAGGCAAGGTCACTTGAAGGTCCAAAAAGAATTGGAGTCCATACACCGAGCACTTAACGACGAGGTGCGAAACAGAGAAGTATACAACACGTGGATGTCGGCCCCGAAATCTCCATTTGAGGTTCGCCAAATCTACGCCCCTCTCAACCAGCCTTTCCCTACCATGATCAACCTTACTCCACTGATAAATCTCACGATGAAACCACGATTCATGCAACTCTATGGGGCCACTGATGCGTATGCGAGCTATCCTAGTACAGAGGTAAGTTTTTCATCACAGCCACGTATTTGTAGCTGAGATCGGCTGACTCAAAACCCGAAGTACATACACCGGCTCGCCGAAACATTTACACTAACCGGTATCAGCTCCAACGCAGCTCCGGACCTCCTTCATGTTCTTCTAGCTACACCTCTTACAATCCAGCTGGATTTTGAGAACCTTTCCATGAACCTCGACCCTTTTGCTGGAGTTGGTTTGATCCCTATCCGGAGGCCAATCGCGCCTGGAAGAATGAAATACCTTAAGACCATCAACTCGAACGACGATGATTTTCGAGATACCCTCGAGCAAGAGCTCCAAGGCTTTTCCCCATTGCAGCGGAAAGACTCTGGTGGATTATCAGAACGCGGATTTCATAATAGCAATAGGGCTATGGACGATAGCGTGGACGAAGAGGCACCTAGACCAAGGAATAATGGCAATAGTCCTTATCAAGATTATGATCCCAATATGGTGCATTACTTGGGGTATGTACAAATAGGAAGACGGTGGAGTTTCGTCGCATATTTCCTGGTTATCTTAAGTCTAAAACTCTTGTTTTTGGAACCCATCATCTTTAGGTGGTCAGAGTTTTTGAGAATTTATCCCTTAGGAAACCCTCGGTACGATGGGTGGTTCCTTGCGTCAGATTTCCAGAACCTAAAGGCAAAAAGATGGCCGTGGCCGCCGTGTTACATGTGGTGAAGAGACTGTATATATGAAGATGTAAAGGCAATATTGGGTACAATAGAAGCGGTGATGGTGGTAGGAACTCAACTAAAAGATAGTATTAAAGGAGCTCGAGGAGGCCCGGTCCGGTTCGCCTTGACCTTATGCTATATACCCGGCCGGCTTCTCCAGGCAGGCGGTATTTCCCCTCTATATCCCTATCCCTTCTCTTGACCCTATTCTAGCGACGTTATTCTTCCGAATAAATGACATCTCCAACGATACATTGCATTATAATGAAAAGGCTATTTTATAAATCAGAGATCGAATTTCATTGGCTGAGAAAATAAGCTAACAACTAATCAAGAAAGGTGCACTGTATGAATCTCTTTTCATTCATAGCTGACAGTAATGATCTTTAAAGCAGCTCCACTTGTCCTATGGTCAGAACGCAAATGGCAACGGAACAACTAACCAGGAATGTACTGGTAATACTTGGTGTTATGAACTATTAAAACAAAAGACTTCACAAAGCGGACGCCGAATTTGAACCTTCCTGTAGAATATTTCTTATACTTAATATATGCATTTTTCTTGCATATCTTAACAAGATGTTGCTAACAATTTGTTCAAGACACTGAGAAGTGGTAAGATCTTTAGAGTCAGTTTAATATTTGGTATTTCTGCCTGTAGACCAGAACACATAGATATATATATCTGACTTAGTGGATATCAACATACTGTAGGCCTGGAGGGTGTGCCTAGCAAAGATAAGGGCGTGAATTAAACACGCCAAGACTCAGGTCCTGCAAGGCTGTTGTGCAATGTCAAGAAGGCTGGCAACTGCAATGTACCTCGGCTCCGGCACGTTAACCCCCCCTCCTTGCTCATGGGTTTGAGCACTCCTTTGAGGATCAATACCTCCCAAATGCATTGTGCTTCAGTCCTGAAGCTCACTTTGAAACACTTAGTCCGCCGTAGTTTAGCACCCAGTTTCCCCCTCAAATACAGACTCCGCATAACAACTTTGAAAGATACACGGCTACAGACCTCAAACCATCGTAATCTTAGCTCAACCAGATACATAGCAGCTTCTAGACCACTTTGTGATACAGTAGAAATGGCGCCACCTCCATTGCAAAAGCAATACATGTCTTCTGATAGCAAGCCCAAGAAAACAAATGGAGAACCTCGACCAAGCTCAAGGTAACGTTTTCTCCTTTCTACAACAACTCTCGCTAACTCCTTCGAGCATTCTCCTCATATCACCCTCCAACCAAATACTTCTCCTCCACCGAGTTCGTACATCCAGCTCCTTTCCATCGGCACATGTCTTTCCAGGGGGGAATTTATCTGAATCACAAGATGGGGGAATACCTTTGGCTACTAGCCCAAATCGGCATGTTGATGGACCTGCGTATAGAATAGGCGCGATTAGAGAGTGCTTCGAAGAGAGCGGTATCTTGCTAGCCAAAAGAAATGATGGTAGTGGTGAATTATTAGAGATACCAGAAGATGTGAGAGAAAAGGCAAGAAAAGACATACACAGTGGGAAGATAAAGTTTCCAGCGTGGGTAGAATCACAAGGAGGAGTTATGGATACTGGCAAGCTCCCCAAAACTAATCTTTAGAGATGTTCTAACAAACAAAGATTCATTACTGCCCTTCACTAGATGGGTTACTCCTCCAAACCTCCCAAAACGCTTCACAACACAAATGTACATCTACTTTCTCCCGCTGACGCAGAAAACCGCCAAGAACATATCCAAAAAGGCAGTCATACCAGTTCCCACATCAGATGGAGGCTTGGAGCATACCGATGCCCTATTCGCGAGCTGCCGAGATTGGCTGGCACAAGCTACGAGAAATGAGATTATTTTGTTCCCCCCGCAATTCTACCTCATGTATCTCATTGCACCATTTCTCGACGATTCCACATCCAAGGCCCTCTCAACAGATGAATTGAAATCACAAAGAAACAAAGTTCTCGAGTTCTTGAAAGGAGATGGTGATGGAAAAGGGGTGAAGTGGGCTGACAAAGTGATGAGTCCTCTGGGGTTAATGATGCGTAAGAAAGATGGGAAGAATGTTTTGAGTCTGGAGAAACCAGGTCCAGAGTTGAAGGATAGTGACAGGAGAGGCGATGAGCGTCTAGTTGTATTGGTGAATTTTACAAGAGCAGGACCGAAAGATTTAGAAGTGAGATTGAAACAAGAAGTTCTAGATGAAGAGAGAGCTATTAAGGATACTAAGCTGTAGAGAGCTATGTTCAAATTTATAGGTAGCATACAAATATATGTATAGACACTTAGTTTGTCTAGAAGACATTGGTTATGCTCTTACAACCATTTTTGCTACAAATTCCCACTTCGGTGGTATTCTAGTTGCCCAACAATACACAACCAGATGACTGTTTCGCTTCCAATCGGCTTTCTCCTTTTGCAAAATCTCGAGAGTTATGGGATATACTTTCAAAATTTCCAAGCGCAGCCGTTTCCTTGGGGAATTACTAACACCTTGTTTAATGTCTTCTGAGGTTAGAGGCATCTCAAAGCATAGCAGCAAGTGATTTTGAAGTTGAGAGATTATAAGCTGAATATCAGGAAACTGCAAGATGATTTAAAATGAGCGAGAATTACATGCAAAGGAAATATAGAGATAAGTACTAGCTGTTGAGCTTGCGCTTGACTATTCAGCACAAAAAGTTAATTTGAAGAAGAGAAATACAAACAAAGCAAAACGATGCAAGCAACATGTATAGAGAAATAGATAGAGCTTGAATTATCTTATTTTTGGCATCTTGTCTATTCAAAGTATTGAAGCATTCTAAGTTACTGTAATTGAGTATGGGTGGTGCGAGAACTTACATGGGTAAATAGACTAGGTCATATCATGTGACCTATAGCCCCTTTTTTAACCGAGATGAATCAGATCGATGAAGAAACATGCTGTAAACACAGTAGAAATTAGTCAGCTGTTTGTCTCACTGCTGGGTAGACAACTGTTAACCAACGCATAAAATTTACTTTGAAAATGTGTTATTCCTTGTGCCAATATGTCTTGTTGTGTAGAGGTTGACTGTTACAATCTCACAGCACATAACTGAACCCGCTTAAACTCTGTATTAAGAACCGAAGTAGGAGTTCACATAAACTAGTCAATAAGTTACTCAAGATTGTTTCACGTAGTATGTTTCCTCATTTTGCTAAAGCTGCTCTATTATAAATAGAGCTACTTGAAAGCGTTGTTTGCCAGCCGATTACTCACTGTTGTCCACCTCAGACTAAAGCAAGCTATTCTGATATTCCTAGCACTTTGATCTAATCAGTCGCATAGCCCTAGAAGAATTTTTTGATTATTTAATCATAACATCAACATAAATAGCTTGGCAAAAATCAACAATGAGGCAGCGAAGTCACTATAGTGTGGCATCAATGTTTCTACGTCTGCTTATTTCCAACACAGACCATCAACCCACGCTGTCCAACTACTACATCCATTAAGAAACGGCGCTGAGTTCAGCTCATACAAGAGAAAATGGAAACTACAACTCTCCTTGCAAACCTCAGCCTCACATCTTCCTTTCTCAGCAACTCTAGTCAAGCCTTTCATTCCTTCCCAAGATTAGCAGCGGAGTTAAGAAGTCAGATCTGTATGTAAACTCTCGAATTTTTTCTACAATTCTCACTGACAAAGGTTTTAGGGCTACAAATCGATTCAGATCAACCGTACATTGTGCGCGTCGTAGTCGCAAACAAAATGCGAATCCAGACGCCATTGCCTCTCATCCTCCAAATAAACCAGGAATCTCGAGATCACGCTCTCAAAATATATAAGCGGTACTTCATATCCTCTCAAGAGAAGGAGGAGGGGCGACCAATTTATATGGATCCAAAACGTCATACTTTGCTATTTGAATTACCAAGAAGTATCGGCCACGAGGACCTCAAGATCTGGATGATGAGACGCATATTCAAATTACCACCAAAATTCACCGACCAAAGCACACAAAGAGGTGTTTCATCATTGTGGGCGCCTGGTGAGCTTACTTTCGTGTTCTTGTGGGGCGCAGGAAGTCGACGCTGGTTGGGAAACTGCTATTACTTTGCGATCAAGGATAATCAGTGTGAGGATTTGACCAACGAAGATCTCACGGAACTTGGGTATACTACTGTGTGGGGGCCATTCGCCGGGAACTATTCTCTTGAATTGATGTGGCGAGAAATTTTCAAGACTCGTCCTGCTTCTGGCCCGTGGCTAAGCTTTGTTTGAAGGACTTTTGATGCACTTTAGGACATGTTTCTTTCTTTCAACAAGGAATATGAGAATATTTGTATATAAAGTCTATTGAGGTGAATCACATATAGGAATATACTGTACTAGTAACAATACTTGGTGCACGTTAATATAACCAAGCAACAGATCAACACTAATCAAGAAGATGGCTTATATTATAATCTATGATATCGAAGTAAACACTCTACAACTCCATGTTTTACATTCTACCATACTTACCTATACAAATGAAATATAAAAAGAGATTGGATGATGTTATGATAGTTAGTGTTTGGCATTATGCACTGCACTTAAAACGAAGGCGAAGGCTCCTAACAAAGGTTGCAAACTTGAATTGTTCGTCTCTGAACGCGAGTTCTGAAAACAGAGAGCAGCCTAATTTTGCCGTTTGCCGCTAATGTGACCTATAAGTTCAACACGAGGCTGTGTTCCCCCTTCCTCAACAACATCCTCATCCTCCTCAACCCTCACGTGCTCGGTTAGCTGGCCAACCAGACTTAACCATCATCATGGCTATTGTATGTATTTAATACGCGTCTCATTCTCAAAGATTGGAATAGAACTGATTTATTGCAAAGGCAGATCGCTCCACGCAAGTATCAGAAGATTCTGATCCAGTTGGTAGAAAAGATACACCTTCACCAACTTCGAGTCATAGCACACAAGATACGAGAAACACTAGTTCTTTTACTACAGCGAATGAGTATCAGAACCCAGATAGTCCTAGTTTGAGCGAAGAGCGTAGTCAGTACGAAAGCGCACCAGAAAGTCCAACACCTACGAAAGCAATTGGCCAAAGTTCGCAACAAGAGAGCGCGCCGACACCAACCAAGGCCCAGCAAGGCCGAGCAAAAGGTCATAAGAAGACGCATACGAGACTAATTCAGCCTGCAATACCTCTAAATTTCAGTCCAGTAAAGAATTTGCAAACTGCCACACCTTCAAGTCCAGCAACACCCACTAAGGCACCGCTGGGATCAAAGTCGCAAGCTCCAGAAGAAGAGGTAAAGGCTTTAGCAACGACACCTGATGCCGAATCTCGAGAAAACAAATCCGACCTTCCAGATACCAAAGATACGAAGTCTGGAGCTACTCCCCCGTCCCTAGATTCTATCGCCTCCAACCAATCGACACCAGAAACTCCTGTACTCCCGACTCAAGAATTGCGTGTTTTGTCGCCTATTATGGAGATACCTGCGCCGAAACTCCAACCTGTGAATGAAATATTCGGCCTAACCGGTAAAGACTTTGAGCACTATTATGTCTGTCATGAGGGTCTTACCCCTAGTAAGAACGTTCTGGGTATCCCAGAAAAGTACGCACAATTTGCCGTGGAAGGTCGCGCTGTAGAAATTCGTGGAGTTCCGTCCATAGTTGACTCAACTCTTATGAGACCATTGTTTAGAAAGTTCAGCAATAATCATTTCCTCTACGATATTTGTAGGTACTCCATTATGTCCTTGACATAGCTGGAGCTTCATATACTAATTTTGAAAATTAGGCGTTACAGATACGAAGAGCGAGGCTACTTTTCGTTGGGTAATCTTGGATACCTTTAAGGATGCAACTGAACTTGTACACTATCTTCTAGGGAGTACTATTGATTGGGCCCAATGGAATAAGGGAGGCACGCAGCTGATCTTCGGATTCCCGGCATGGCTAGCTGGATATACTTTCGTAGCTAATGAGCGGCTTTCAGTGGCTAGTCTCTTGAACCAACGAATTGAAGACCGTGGTATCTCTTTCGTATGTATCAACCGATAAACAACAGAACGGTTTCAGAATCAAAACTAACAAAATGCAGGAACGTAAGTTTGGAGCACAACAAGTACCGAAAGCAAGACCCGAGCCAGAAAAACGCTCGAATTTGGTACCAATCCCTAAGATTGTACTACCAGACTCTGCTCATAAGCAAAAGATTCCACCAACGCAAGCAGGTCAACAGGCAGAAGAACATGAGCATGCAGTTGCAGAAACAGAAATGCAAGCAGAACACAAAGCACAAGAACGTATTGAAGCAGAGCTGTCGTCATCAACCGCTATCCAAGAGCCTGGATTCACTACTCAAGCTACCTCTTGGGCTAAGATGGCAGGTACCTTGACTAGCACCAACAGAACAATTGATCTCAAGACCGAAAATAAGCCTTCTGGTGCTGCTCCACGTCTCAAGCCTGTTGGTCGGATTCCGCATGTTGAAAAGCGCGGTGAGCCTGTTGCAAAACAGTTGCGCCTCGTCTTTTTGATGAACCTTCCTCCAAATATCACGCTCTCCGATATTAGTGATGGGATTCAAGAAGGACCAATCGTTTCCATCACTTTCAACAATGATGCAGATACTGGGAGCCGATTTGCTGGTGTTATTTTCCAGAACGCTGAAGATGCTGAGGCATTCCATATAGTTCTTCGCAACGAGAAGATTGCCAAGACTCCAGGGAGATTCAAGTTTGTTGTAGATTCTGCGATCAGTGAAGATCCCATTGCTGTAAGTCAACCCAAATTTACAAGATAATAAAGCATCACAAGGATTGAAAATATTTGGTAAAACGCTAGACTGACTCTTCTTGTAGACCGAGGAGATCATCAAAAAGATGGGAGCGCCAATTTATGCTACGCGTCGTCTCACGATCGTCAAGAAAGCCTTCTTCTTCAAGATGAAGCTAATTCAACTTAAAAACCTCTGTGAGCGATATGTAGCCTCTGAGGATATCCAGTGAGTTTCCATCTTGTGACATAATCTGACACAGGCTGACACAAATGCTAGAAAGGTTTGGTTGTATAATGGCGGTAATGCTACAGTGATTTTCGCTAAGGTTGACGATGCGGTATGTTTTACTGGACCTTAGACTGCCGAAATGTGCTAACACACTATTAGATTAAAGTTAAGGAGGCATTGGACAAGGAGAGAGACAACGCAGAGCCAGGTGGCCACTATCATGACCTGCAGATCACTTTCTCTAAGGATCCTTGCGTTCAGAAAATTAGCTTCACCACGGATTTGGCCTGAATTATATTTCAAGGCGGTTTGTAGGATAGTGTATCGTAAAATTAGAACCGGGACTTAGGGGTTTGAATTTATATGGAAGACACAACACATCACTGCTTTTCTTTAATTAGGTTAGCGAGCATCTCTGACGACCGAAGAGAATCGTTCTCGGTTTGAGCTCGTACCAAATTTAGTCTTAAATGGTCCTAATTGAAATCATTTCAGTTTTTATGAGCTGTCTTGAAGTCATAACGTGGTTGGATTGGTCTCCTAAGCCCCTGGGTTAGTCCTATATAAAAAATTAGTTCGGACGAGAATTTTGTTAAATGTATTATTCCCATACAGTAGATGCTTCACAGAGAACTTGGAGTTGGGTGTTGCTTGGTTGTTGTTCAGCTTCTTTGTTCTTGGGTTGCTCCGCTCTGCGCTCGTATCAAGCCTCACATGTAGTGGGACTTCGATGATAGAAAGTGTCTCAATTTATCTCTCTTTAGAGAGGTCCTGTCTTAAGTATTCTATGCTAATGTTTGTATGGAAGGAACGTTGGACGTTGAGTCCTTACATCTCGCTCCTTCCTCTTCACGAGATTGGCATAACCATCTTCGCGTGCACTTTTCACCCTGCGCTAGGCAGTTCACTTTTCAAGCAACCAACTCTCCATCATTCATTCTCTTGCCAAACTCCATATATCAGCTCCTCCGAGCTACAGATATGAGAAATGGAACGGGCAGCTAAAATTCGCAAGACTGCCAATGTGGCTGACTGTGGGAAATCACCTTTTGAAGGGTCAAAACCACCACCTCCTATCGTTTACACGGTGCCTGGCTTCATTCTCGATGTTCGACTGAACGTCTTTGGGCAAGAATATCACTGTCATTCGGTGAGCAAGAGGAGCAACCGTTGCCCATATGATGTTTCAGTTCTAACCAACCTTCAAGGCCGTTCTCAAGCTCCATTCCAATTTCTTTCGCAGGTTCCTTGAATCCCCTGACAAGTTACCTGCACTAGTGAATTCGGCTTTCAAATATGAATATATCTCCGTTGTAGATGATGACGGTGAATGGGGACTCGAAGTTGCTAGACCAGTATGTCAACCATTTCATTATGCATATGCACATTGAGACTTTGCAGGCCACCACCCAATTATCTGCTTCTAGCACCTTTGTACATCAGTTGTCACTAATCAATTATACCCATTTTTAATCAATTTTTGACAGGGGATCATAAATACGACAGCGAATGGATTGAAAGCTTATCGTACAAAGTCCAGCGAAAATGTCGCAATGCAGAGTCTTCTCTGCGCGATCTACAGCAGACTGTACACCATCTCATCCTTCACACATTTCCAGGACTTAGTTCGATTAGCGGATTTCTATTGCGCACTTCCGATTGTCTCGAACTCCCTCTATGCTGCTCTTTGGAGAAGTCCAAATTTTGTATCTCAGATTGGCAACCAAGCGCTTCCCATACTCAAACTTTCGAAGAAGTTGCGGCACCCCCTTTTATTTCGCGAAGCGATGGTCTACTTTGTTTCAGACTGGACGCTAAATTCGGAGGTAGTATACTCCAAAATTCTATGACTCAGTACTAATGTAATATCTTGTAGAGACAGCTGGACCAGCTGGACTTCGAGGGCGATAAAGATCTTCGATATGCGATTATTGCTGCACATTCTAGTCTTAAATCGGTCGTATTGAAGGCAC
>Ga0247734_1000656_pt1 | contig 29061 bp, 27 predicted proteins | sample UWRJL103311B2_FD_180933 | JGI IMG/M metagenome (GOLD analysis project Ga0247734, IMG submission 180933) | Plant litter microbial communities from Arlington Agricultural Research Station in Wisconsin, United States - UWRJ-L103-311B-2 | ecosystem: Environmental > Terrestrial > Plant litter >...
CGTGCGCTTTGACGAGCGGCCATCGATGACTTTCAGCGTCGAGTCGCCTAACCGGGACAAGGCAATTGCTCAAGGCATCAATGCCTACTACGTGGGCAGCGAAACCACTTGCGCTGTCACCGGGTACGATGACAAGCGTGATAACAAGGACTACGCTGCAGTCGTTGCTGTTCAGTTCGAAGCCTATAGCCCGCGCCTCCATTGCGCCAATGCTGTCCTCAAGGTAGAGAGCTTCAGCAAGATGACCGTGGTTATCAACCCGACCAGGCCGTCTGAGCGTGTTGAAATGACAGTAGAGCGTGAGTACATGCGCAACCCTGTCATCCTGGCTGCTCAGTACGTAATGTACGCCACTGGCCGTCGGGCAATGAGTTTCTACTGAATCACAGACTCCTGGCGGATCAAAGCCCCCTTCATAGGGGGTTTTTTTTGCCTACAAAAAACTCACAGGCTGACTCGACGCTACAGACGCCTCCTCCATCCAGAGCATTTTGCTCACGGGCCTGGGCATTGAAGCTGGTGAGGCTTGCGAGCAGAACATCAAGCATCAGACCATCGCTGCCAAGCCGGTAGCCGCGCTTTGATCCCTCCATCAATCCTGCAATAGCTTGAGACTGAGGGTCAGTCCCTGGGGTACCTAGGTAAGGAATGCCCCTGTTCAATGCATAGGTGGTGGAAAGAGTGTCATAAGGCCCCACCACCAGCCCTACGGCGTTTGAATCAGTGAATGAACAATCAAGCAGTTTGCTGGCATTCCCTATCAGTATCGGTGTAATCCCTTGCTCGCTGAGGCGCAGAACGACCTGACTCTGGTCGAAAACCCCATTGGCAAGAATCAGCGCTTTCGGCGAATCAAGCTGTTCTCCCTTATCAAAAAGGCTGACGTTGAGCACCAGCGAGCTTCTGCCGGTATCGATGAACGAGGACAGGAAGCTTATCCCTGGTCGATTGAGGATCGTCTCTAGGGAATGGCCACACAGTTCTTTAACCCAGTCGGTAAGCTCTGGAAAGTCATTTTCAAGATGGGAGTAGTCGTCTCGCAGCCTGGCTGTCGCCAGAAGGATGCGATTGCCCAGTAGAGTTCCTGCGATGACGGCACTGGGCGCCTCAAAGGCGAACGTCAGATCAGGTTTGATCTTTTCGAATGCCGCACTCCATGTTTGAAGGTGCATGGCCCGCAGCTCATGTGTTGTCCAACCAAGGTGATGGAGCTGATGGGCCACCCCTTGGCTGTTTTTTTCATGCCGAAAAGCCAATTTAGACGAGGCGTAGACCTTAGTGGCCCATGGCACATCCGCACGATTGATGGGATTGACGCAGGCGACCGCAATTTTGCAGTCTGGAATCACAGCTTTGAGGGCTCTTGCCAGCCTACCCATGCACCAAAGTGTTTCTTGGGACGAGCCAAGCTCCCAGGCAAACAGAATTTTCATTATTATTGTTCTCCAGTTCACTCCATTCTAAAACCCTTTGGGTGAACTGGCAATTTATAGCTTAGTCGATTCTACAATCCAAGGTCTTGCCCAAAAAAAATTTCACGTATGCGGTGGTCTGTCCATGAAATTTTACGTAGCTCTTCATCACTGAAATGACCATGAGCCAACTTTCTGAATTTCGCAAGATCCTCCTGACGTAGGTGGCTCAGCTCGTCTACAGACTTCGGAGCCTTGAATAAACCCTGCTGCTTCCACTCATCACATAGTTCAGAATCATCCTTGAGGGTCGAGTGGATGAGAGCTCTGATTTCCAACGTTGTGACGTGGGTACGATCCTTCTCGAAGATGACGTGCGCGTCATGATCCCTCATGACAAGCAATGGCGACAGTGCTGACAGGTTTTCAAGAAGCGCCTTGCGCAGGGACGAGTTTGCATAAGCGGCCACCGTGATGAAATCCAACGATTTGCCAGCCCATTTCTCATTGAGCACCTTCAGGGCTTCAAAGTTACCCCCTGCCTGGCTTAGCTCAACAAGAAGTGATTCCGTGCCCTTCAATGACTGCTTGAAGTAAGGCTGCTTGCGCAAAAGCTGCATGAAAGCGGTGCTGGTCATCCCTGTTGAAAGCCAAGCTTCCTCAATACGCGCTAGGTCAACGAGCCGGAGCGGCTCATTTTTAATCCCTTCCTCAACCAGGCATAAGCTGAGTGCGCTCGTTACCAGCCGCTTGCAAGTCGGCTGATCGAGCGGAATTGAAGAAAGCTCAAAACCCTTGCGAGCGGAAATTTCCCACATGATGTGGTCATGAGTTTCGTTGCTCGCCATCACTTTGCTGAAAACCTCCTCATCTGCCTCGGCAAGCTTGGAAAGCAGGCGATCGCACCGAAGGTAGTTCTGCAAGTGTACAAGAAATTTCTCTTTGAACGAGAAACCTTCTGGCTCATCCTTACGGGTGTATTGAACAGGCGAAAACTGCTCAAGCACATCAAGATTTCTATCGAGGAAATCAAAAGCCCACGAAGACTCACCTTCGTCTATCAGCTTGCCCAAGAGCACTGTGAAATACTTACCACCGTGGTGTAAAGACAAGGGGTCGTCAGAAAACAATTCGATGGCTGCAAAGGTATTCTCTAGCAGACTTCGACACATTTCAGCATTAGGGGCATCTTTAACCTTGAAATCCCGGAACGATTCCTGAATATCCGACAGAGTCGGAAATCCGCCCAGGCTCAAAGCCTGCAAACTCATGCCCAGCCGATCATTTTGCAGGTGAGTCTGATTCATGGCCCACAGATGAGATCTGGAAGCCTTGGAAAGAAATGTGGGATTGGGATGCAGCCGATACACAGACTCCAGCAACCCTTGATTGTGCAGAAGGATATAGAAATGATCGAGCAGGTAGCGTGCCCCATCCATTCCGCAAAAAAGCCCGGTCAATCCTGATTGCTCGGGCCATTGGCCTTGGATCAACAGCTTGGATTTTTCGGCCAGTGCAATAGCTTTCTTCACCGGATCGTCGTCGCAACGACCATGAGCAATGTAATAATCGAGGGATCTTCGCAGATCACCCACCTGTTTCATTAGCTTTCTCATGTCACTCATAAGCCTAAATCACTCGCAAAGAAAATGTCCCGCACCTTGGGATTCTTCCATTCCCTGAAGGTCGAGAATAGCGTCCAGAAGTCAGGCGTCTTTTTCTCCATCATATCTGCCTGACTGCTCACAGAGGAATACAATTCGAAACGCATGCTCTTCATGGCATGCATGTGGGCAGAGGTTGCCATGGGTTCAAGCACCTGTGTCACCACTGATTCGTAACTACGTGGGTGCGGAGTCAGTGCTCTTGAATACTGCAGAAGCATCGTAGCCTCGATCATATTCATCGCCAGCTTCTTCGCCGCCTTGTCCTCAAGCTTACCGTCGAGAACCTTATGACAGACGTCGACATAAACCGAATGGTGCTGGAAGCACCTGGCTAGCGTCAACACGTTCAATTCCGACAGTTCGTGAAGGCGAGTCAGGCCCATTCGAGTAAAAGCCCACAGCGCCTTCTCGGCCTCCGATGGGCAAGGGGTAAGAGGCATGCCGACAAATCGGATGGGCTTGAAGCTTGCAATGGTCATGACATCAAGGACGTCCCATTCGGTTGCCGGGTTAGCCAGGATGGGGGCTACTTCCTCGGGCGTGATGGCGTAACCTGGTTTTAAGAATTTCGAACACTGCAAGTCCGTAGATCCGCCCGCCTCTTTCTTCCGGATGAGCAGTGCATCTCTGCGTAACGATTGAGGATCGCGCAGGAGCAGACTGGGGGCTGACAGACATGACTGAAGCTGGCCGACGTAATCGTATAGCTGAGCGAATTCATCAGCACCAGGGTAGGCAACCCTATTACCCATGACCACCGACTCTGAAAACGGCTTGTTTTTCCTAGTGTATTGGCAGCATTTGTGAATCATTTCCCTGACAAGGCGTGGGTAGCCATCATCTGACGAGGGGTGTTTCAAAATCCAGTCGAGCAATATCTCGTGGTTATCTAAAACTTTGAACATGCCTGTGATGTGACAAAGCATCGAGTGTGTACTGGTCAGTACGGGCTCAGGGTACTGACTCAGCATCCGGACAAGGGTGTCGTTGTCCATAGCATGGGCAGCACCAAACAAAGAAGTCAGGAAAAGGTGATGCGCCTTGTCCGAGGGCAGTAACTCCACCAATAGACTGCTTGCCTCAAGCGTCAGCCCATTACTACCTAAAAGCTTGCTGTCCAAGGTGTTTACGAGCGCCACATAGCGACCCAAGATATCCTTGTTGACACCCTGGGCCATGTCTTCTTGTAGCTGTTTGATATCCAGCAGCGTCTGGGTAAATTTATCGATGCTCATATTCCGATGTCCCTACTCAAAAATTCATCCCGTAAAGCTGGATCGATCCCTTTACCCTGTAGAACCTCCCTTGCTGGCATTGCTATTCCGCGCTGCTCAAGCTCTTTGAGAAGTTTTACTGCGTCATCTCGGCTTGTGCAGTCCTTGAGCAGGAACCCCGGTGCTGAGACCATGAAGCGCTCCCGGTACATTTCACATAGGAAATCAAGCTGCGGCGCAATTGACCTTGATGAGATATAGGCTTGCGAGATGCGCTCCTCACTCACAGACTCAAAGTAGCCGCCCAGCATAGGTATGAAGAACTCAGCATGGGCCTTCTCACTCGCGACCAACCTGAGCAAGGGAAGACTCTGTAGAGTTGCCCGATACGATTCACTAAGAAGCGCTCTTGTGGCCACACGAAAATATCGACCAATCTGGATATCGCGAAGTATTTCGCTGGCCGAAAAGTGCTCCGGATTGAATTCGGAAAACTTTGCCATGAGCGCATCCCGATGCTCGTCCAAAAGTGGCCTCACTGAATCGAAGACCATTTTCTCATCCAGGCAATCAATCCCGTTAGGGCCGTTGCCTTGCTTGGTGAGCCAATCCTGCAGCCATGCTTGAGTTTTTTTTGTGGTTATCGATTTTCCCAATACTCTTTCGAGCGTAAAAGTCGGGAAATCCGGATTGTCATCAACCCTACCCGGATAATGGTGCTGGGTCAGGTCAGACAGAATGATCAGCTCAAGATGCAGAGGGAATTTTGAAGCAATGTCCTCGTTGGCGTTGATCACCACCTGATACAAGTCAAAGGAGCAGGTTTGCGTGATAACGCCCCTCAGGCTTGCAGCCATGCTGCTCAATGCCGAGTCTTCGTGTATCACCTGAGCTTGAGCAACGTGGTTCCAAAACGATCTGCACTGCTCCACGATCAGTGAAGACTGACCCATCAATGACTGAGCACTAAGCAGGCTCGACAGATTCATCTGGTCATAGCGTGACAACCTTTGTGAATCAGCGATCGAGTCTTTCAGTCCGGAGATCAGGTGAATGACCTCATCACGATCCAGGCTGTCGATCAAACCATGGCTCAAATACAGGTCGCAGGAGAAGGGGTTGATGCCCAGCTGACCGAATTGTGAAATCACAGAACCCTTCCACTGTTCCCCCAAGAGCGAGCCGCCTGTGCGCTCTGCATACGAATGGCAGGTGATCTGGCAAGCGCTCTTGTGAAGATTCTCTTCAAGGTAGTGGCGAAAAAGCCCAGATCTGAAACGATCATCAGTCCCTACCATGAGAATGCAACCAAGGCGATCACCTTCAAAGGCCAGAGAAGGGTTGGATTCAAACAAATCTACAACCTTCTGCGCTCTCTCCTGATGCTCCGCAGCCCATTTCACCAGTGACTGAACATCCCCTACAGGTGGCGATATAAGCAAAGATCCGACGATTTCATCCCAATGCCGACCCAGTTGATCTCGATCAATTTTTCCAAGCTTGTAGAGCCTGTGAAGCCTGTCCAGCGTCATGACTTCCTGCATCGCATTGCCCCCTAAAGCCCAAGATCGCCGGCAAGATGCAAATCCCGGTACCAAGTCGACTTCATCAATGAAGCGTTGCTCAGATCAAAAACCTCACCGAATCTCTGAATGGCCTGATAGTCCTTTGAGAACGACTGGGCGAGAACATCGACCAGCTCTGTCTCCCGACCTTGAGCCTTGATAATCGCAGCAGTCATCAACAAGAAACCCTGCATGTCGACGTTTACCATGAAAGATGCGAACTCTTCTGCGCTGCTTTTACGGCTTTGGTTGAGGATGACGTGAGGCAAGGTGGCCTTGAGAAACTCCAGCAGTGTCGTACCGATGTTGGGGCCCGCCTTCACAGCCTTGTTCCCATAGTCATCCCAAAACAGCACCTCGTCGAGGGGATAGCTGTGTCGGGCCTCGTCGGCAAGATTGGAGACATAATTCTGCATCTCTTGAGCAAATCGCTCAGGAAGCGCTATCCCGGCAATTTTTTCAGGCGATGAATTCAAGACCATGAGCGTCACGCTCTCAATGGTTGGCTGAAATCTCGCCAGCCCTTGGGCTTGGGTAGCTAGCACTGACTTGAGCCAACGAGGAATATCACCCTTCAGTGCGTTAGAAACGAGCTCCATTGGCTTCATATTGAGCACATCACTGGGTTGAAGAAAGTGAACAATTGCCTTGTAGGTGCTTTTCAAATGATCCGGGGGTTGTGCTGCATACACCGCAGATAGAAATTTTTCTTTCTCATCGTCTGTAAAACCCTCGAACATTTCGTGAACTTTAATACGCAAGCTGCTCTGTATGTCTGACCCCAAACGCTGTTGTACAAACTGCACGCTTATGGTGTTCCAAGGGTATTCACCATCCAACAATCTTTGGACATGAACCAGCGGGCTAAGGGCATTCTTCGGGACTCTCCAGAAGCTGATCTTGCTTTCGAGAGCCCAAGCCATTCTTTCGTCGCTGGCTTCAGCTAACATCATTTTGAGTGCAGCTGAATCATCGGATCCAGAGCATTCGGTGATTGATGACTGCAGGCAATTGATCCAACCATCCGAACCTGCGTCGTGCATGCGCTCGGCCAATTGAAGCGCTTGATGGGGGTTTTCACCCAATGCCAAACGCCGGGCGTAAGAATCGATGCCGTCGAAGTAACCAAGCTCGAAGCGAGCTTCTACCAGGTTTACCTCTTCGATGGTCAGGCTTTTCTCGACACTCGAAATAAGGCACTCAAGTGTAGAACCCAATCGATAAACAATTTTTGACCAATCAGCAACAGAATAAAGACCCAGGTTGCTTTTGACAGCAAGGTCAGCACACTCTCTGATTTGCACAGGGGATAAAACACCCTCGGACAGACATGCGTCATACAAGCTGCAGGTCAAGGATTGAATGTCCTTCACCATTGCTGGGAAAAGGCTCCAGGACTTGTCAATCCGCTTGATAGTCTTGGCGTCAAAGCACACCGGCCAGCTCATGTCGAACCCTTCTCAATATATTGTGAAACCCTTACAGCAAGCGTACCATGGCATCATGAACAGAGAACACGACTTTTACCCCCAGGCCCTAGCCTACGCACATGAGCTGTATGCCCACAAAGTGAGGTCTGGCGGCGTACGACCCTACATCAGTCACCCACTGAAGCTGGTGGAAATATTGGTGTCTCACGGCTACAAAGAGGACACCCTACTCTGCGGCGCAATCCTGCATGACGCCATCGAAGAAAATGACCACTCTGCGGATGTCATTCGGAAACTATCCGAGAACTGCCCTGCTGTGGTTTTTTCCTTGATCCAGGAGGTTACTGACAAACAAGGCCTTGAGCGAGAGGCCCGCCGTCAGGATCAAATAGATCGAGCGAAAAACTATTCCCATCGGGCGGCGCTGGTGAGGCTCAGCGACAAACTAGCCAACATGCATGACATTCTGGAATACCCACCGCGCTGGGCGCCCAAGCACATCGTCAGCTATTGCGAATTTGCTATGGCCGTTGTGGATATTTGCCGCCCTCATGGCCCAGCCATCGCTGCCCAATGCGACCTGTCGTTTGAGCAGGTCAAGCTCAAGTACGTCAGAATCAAGCACCCAGAAAGCCCAAATCACAGTCCCAACTGACAACCTAGCACATCATCTCTGTAAGCATCCGGGATAGCATCCTGCCATTTCCCTGTGAGATGCATGTGTTTTATGGCCATCAAAACCATGGCGCGGCTTTGGGCCTGCTTGATAACAGCCTTTTTCTGACGAATATTCATCAAGCACGATGCGCAAAGATAAAGGGCAGGATCCTCACTGGAGGACGCTCTGGTTATCAGCGCCTGCCAGCCGTCCATTGAATGAAAACCGAGTGCTTTGGGCCAATCCACAATTTCCCGACTCATCAAGCATATGATGAGTTTGCGATCAAACTCCCCATCACCCGCCGCATACCTATCACACAGGGCTCTGAAATGCTGGGGGGAAAGATAGGCACCCCTGTCTATGAGCTGCTTGGCAATCGCCCATGATTTGATTTGTATCGGGAAGTGAAGCGCTACGAGGGCAGACTCAGAATCCAGACGTTTGGGGAGAGCCTGTGCAAATTCAATGGATTCTTGGCGCGAAGCGGCTTGGTCTTGCATCAATGAAATCACGTGAGCGAGGCGTCTTCGGATTCCAGGCTGACGCATTACAGATTTCAGGCAATTCCATTGGCCGTGTGAGGCAATGGTCATCAAGATCTGATCAACATCAAAATCTGTGAGTACATGAGACGAAAGGACAGACAATAGCCTTTTCTGCTCTGCTATCGGCAGAGAATTGAAAGAACCTATCTCTTTAAGTGAATCGAGCATGTGAAGGCCCTCCTGAGCGAAGTATAACGCACAGGATTACAGCCCACCATATGAAGTTCGAGCTAGGTCAGGGATATGCGCGGGGAATTTTCGTGGGGGATAACCTCCATCTGCGAATAGCCGTCTGCTTTGGGTGTAAGAATCACAACCTGGTGGGTCAACAGCTTCGCCAATGAAACACTATCAACTCCGAAAAAACCCATGACATCCGAAAAATCAGCGTTGAACAACACAAATCCATCAAGGTGCAAACGCATGTTGGGTGCTTGAGTGAAGGGCATTTCGCCCTCGATATCTGGCCAAAGGATGGCGCAAAAAGAGGTTCCATCCTCCTCTCCAAATGCGAGTGAAAATGAGGCTATGGTTCTGGTCAACTCAGTCATGTCTTCACCTATCAATATATGGCTAATTCTATCAATGAATGAGCCATTTGAAAACCACGAGAAGGTCAAAGACCCAGGTCGACAGCCATGACAAATTCAGATGCCCTGGGGTAGGTTTTCATGATTTCAGTATGTCGAGTGTGGCCCATGAGCTGACACAGTCCGCGCAATGCAGTAGAGGACAACGTGGGCAGCATCTTTCCAATTGCCTGGACTTCAGTCATGGCCAGAACGGATCTGATTGTCAATGCAACTTCGTTCAAGGATGCTCCTTGAGCAAACGCGCCATGCACAAGGGACGACGGGGCATGCCGGGTAGTCGAATCATCAAAAGGAGGAAGAAGTTGCTCGAAGTCCCGGAAGATCCGGCCTGCAGAGGTGTTATTTTTCTTAGGGTGGCGGCTAGACACAGACTCCAGAAACTCTGCGAGGAATAGCTCTTCCGAACGCGATTGCTTCCAGGCAATCAGAAATCCCGAGCATGGCAGTTTCCCATCCTCACGGATCATTCCGGGAACAAGCGGGATGGCGAGCTCGGTATACTCCGGAACCTCATAGGGCAAGCGGCTGGCATACCACTTGAAAAAAGCTGAGGTCACACCGTTGCGCTCATCCGACTCAAGGTCTTCCCTCATGGCCGTCGTGTTAAGCAGTTCGATCGCACCAAACTGCTCGACATAATGCCTGAGCGGCTCTTCTAAAAAATCCATGCTGGCTCTGTAGGATCCCCTAAGGCATTGTCCTGCCTGCTCAAGGCACTCCTCAAGCCCCAGGACTTCTACATACATGCTTAGCGCCCACTTTGGCATTCGACCGTTGGCGTGGTCTCTAAAAAACTGAAACTTGTACTCTGAATCTGATTCGACCAGGCATTCCAGGCAGGCACGCAGAGTGCGTGGATAATGCACCGCCATCATCAGATCGCTGCTGGTTGATACGTCGACGAAGCTCTGGTCGGCCATTTTGTGTACGGGGACGTGCTGAGCCAACGCTGCATCGATAGATTCTGATTTCGGAAAATGCTCGATCAGGATCGGACTCAGAGCCCTCAGCAAACTTATTCTGCCGCCGTAGCTTGAGATGAAATGGGTGATCAGATCTTCGCGAGGCTTATGTCCGCGCTTCTGGGCAAGCGTAACTTCGAGGTTGACCAGGTAGGTGACGGCATCGGCGCCCAACGCGGCTGTGCTATCAACCATCTGTAAAAGAGACTCATGCACAAGTTTGGGAAAGTCGTTGCCTTTGCTTTTTATGAAATGCAGCAAATCCTTCATAGGCCAGGCATCGAGCGCATCAATGAAGATTTTTTCGTTAAGGGCTGGATGGAGTGACTGACCCGGCTGACGCTGGCGATAGATTTCTCTCATGCCAAGGTAAATCGCATGGCATGAGCCTGGCGCATCAGATGGGAAGGCTTCATTGAGCTTGTTTGCCTCAATGGCCGAAATCAAACGACCTAGAATTTCGGTGTCCTTGGTGTACATAGCTCAACTCACGCTTGTTTTTTCCATTGTGTGTTCGGAAGAGGTGTTTTCGCAAGGTTGCTGCCCCGAAATTGCTGGTGATACGCTGACTCAAAGGAGATCCCAATGATCACTGATTTAGATACAATCCCAGCTGCCAAAGACTTTGTTGCGGCGGTCAGGCGTTTTTTTACCAATGACCTCGAAAGCATTGATACTGAGTTCAATGCCCTTCCCGTAGATTTGCGCACTGCGGGTTTGCGCGAGGCTCTAGTCATGTCCTTCGTGAGCCAGAACGCTGGCATTCTTGAATGGGCTCTTTCGCGAGGTCTCGATGCTGACGCTATGATCAGCCAAGATTACGGCCTGGCGCTTGAGCTGTCAGACAGGCTGATCAGTCGCAGCAGCAAGGAAGCACTACCTCAATTCGCCGAACTCGTGAGCCTTGCGATGAGTCGTCATGGGCAGGATTTGCTGACTGACACCATCACCGCAATGACCCTGTCGTTCAGCGACAAGGATGATGCTTTGCAAAAGGCCTCGCAGGGGCTGTCCCAATGCGAGAGAGTGCTGGGGAAAAATGCACTTGGAACGCCCAGTTGCGCTTCCATATTATTCAAATCAGTAAGCTCGCGCTCCGACCATCGGGCCCTGATCTTGGACTTTGCCAGGCGCGATTACCTGGCTGACAACCTTGTCTCCAAAGCCGCGATCCTTCGGGTTCTCAGGGCTGTTGACCCTAAAGACCGTGCCCCGCTGGTTGCTTTGCTTGACGTCTCTCTGGCCAAAGCCATTTCCAGCATCCAGAGCATCGATGATGACGAAGACTTTCTTGTGGAGGTGATGCCTCATGCCTCGCCCGCAATGCTCCAGAGGTTCGTGGACAACCTGCTGAATAAGGTTCGTCCCTTGCGTCATCATCAGCTGACGGAGGTGTTGCTGCATCGCTTGGGGAACCGCAGCCTTGAGCAGGGATTTGAACACCTACAGAACGTGATAATCGACAAACTCGTCAGTCATCCCACTTTTTCTGAGCTTAGGGGTAGCTATGAGCCGGCTCAGCTGGTGAACGCTAACGTATGGTCAATACGCTCAGCGGCAAGGCTTGTGTCTCTGGGACATCCTGCAACCATCAAGACCTTCAGTTTTGATGGAGTAATCAAAATCCTTCAGTCTCACGACAGTGACCTGGATGAAAACACGAAAGAGGCCATGCGCAAGATCCTTAAGGACGAACTTCGGCTCGATCTCAAGAAAGCGCTGAGGACTGCCAAAAAGAGCATTCTGGATCAGGGGCATTACCTTCATCAGCTGGATGGCCTGAGTGAAGATAAGCTAATGGACGCTTTGGCCTGTTTGTGTGGACACGAACAATTGCTTGTCGATCAAACCAAGCGAGGTGTCGAGGATGAGGATATACCCCTTCTCACTGGCGCAAGGAAAAACGTTCGAAACCCAGGTGGCAACCCTCACTACAGCATGCGGCCTGTATTTTCATATCTGATGCAAGGCATGAGCGATCAATTCAAGATCGATCTACGCCCAAAAGACAAAAAGTACGCCAGAGCATTGATCATGGCCGGCAATATCACGGACACCCGATTTTACTCACTGCTCACGGCCAAAGAGCGCGATGGCAAAATGGGCACCGACCTGGGCATTTAAGATTCGAGGTCGCCTCGGGCCTTCGCCAGACCTTCGCGCACCAGCTGGATGCGAGATTTTACTTGGCGATAGGCTTCGCTGCCAGCTTCGATCAGGGGCAGTATCTGATCAACATCTGGCTCTGGCATTTCGGCCAGGGTTTTGACCGAATTCTGCAGTCTGCGAATATTGTCCATGTATACGGTTGAGTCGGTCATTATGAAGCTTCCTTCTGAGGGGCAACGACGGCGCCGAAACTGCCATCTTGAAGTGTAATAGTGAGAGTTTGACCAGGCTGAGCCTGATCCATTCGGGTCACGAAGTGCCCGGCGCTGCTTTTTACATATCCGTACCCCTGAGCCAAAATGGCCAATGGGTTCGAGGCCATCACTTGGGTGATCAGGTGCTTGGCTTGAGATTCCGCTTGATCCAGATGTTTATCTGACAGGGTGAATACTTGATCCAAAAGCCTTGCAGATGACTCTTCAGCCTGGTCGGCCAGACGATCAGCATGGTTGACGATCTTCTCAAGCGTTCTGGTGGCGACCTGTTCAGCCTCGCCAATTCTCTGTTCAGCTTTGTTGAGTAGGTTTTCATAGAGCCTGGTCTGGCCCTGCTCGGCGCGCTCAAGCACTTGGGCAGCGCTTTGGGCAAGCTGATCGAGTAAGCGCTGCGAGTGCTCCTCAGCGCCCACCAAAACGCTTTCTGCGGCCCTGTCGAGAGCCTCAAAGGCGTCATGAGCCGCATTGGCATTGGCGATCATGGTCTGCTTGATGTGGGAAATAACCAGGCTTGGCGTTGGGAACCGCAAGTTGGCCAGCTCATCAAGCAGCAATTTATCACGCTCATGCCCGATACCGATCATGACGGGCAAGGGGACTCTGCAGACAGCATGACAAAGGCGTTTGTGATTGAGCTGATACAGCCCGGCTTTGTCGCCCCCGCCCCTTAGAATGATTAGGGCATCGAAATTTCTGTCTTTGTGCGCTGCAACGACGAGCGCCATGGCATCGACAATCTGGTCGCCGGCTGTCTCACCCTGGAATGACGCATGAAAGTAGGCAAACTCACACAGGCCAAGAGAGGCAATGTGATCTGCTTCCGTGCGAAAGTCGCCCAGCCCTGCTGCTTCAGCGGGAGCGATCACGGCCAGGCGGAAAAAGTCTTCAGGTGGACGTAGGCGCTTGTTGGATTCGATCACACCCTTCTCTCGGAGGAAATCTCGAATTGCCTTGAGCCTGATCTCCATGTCACCCAGGGTATAGGTGGGATTTAACTCTTCGATGACGAGAGAAAAACCAAAACTTTCGTGAAACCGTGGTGACACCCTGGCAAGGACTTTCATGTCTGCCTGCAGTGCGTTACCCGTCACCTTCTTGAAGGCATCCAGCATGCCGGCAGCAGACTTCCATATGACGCCTTTTGCCTTGGCTATTTCCCGACGGTCATTGTCATATTCAACCAGCTCAAGGTACCGGTGTCCGGTGCCCGAGATGGAAAGGATCTCGGCGGTAACCCACACTCCTTTGGAAAAGTTGTCCTGAAGGACTCCCTTCACGTGGCCTAAAAAGGCCGATAGGGCTACCGGTTTCATGTTGGATTCCAAAAACTTAAGTGGATCGATTATACAGTCAATTGATTATTTGGCAATGCGCCGGGTGTTACTTCTTCTGCCCAATCTCAGGTGTATCCAGACCAGCTTTGTCCAGATCGGACTCCTGGGTTTTCGCAGCGTCCTTAGACGCATCATCGAACTGCTCAGTTTTCTTTTCCATCAATTCTTTGAGCTGGTCATGGATCACCCCAAAGCCTGACGCATGTTGGCCTCGGCCCAGCATCCAGATCGGCTCCGACTCACCACCCTTGCCATCGTTTTCCGCATCAGCACCGAGCTTAAAAATCGACTTGATCACGTTCATGATGGCCTTTACCAGGCGCCTCATCGTTTCAGCTGCCTCTTCGGCCACTCGTGGAGCCTGGTTTGGCATGGGATTGGTACGCGCAAGCGAAGCCATTAAATCCTTGGCTTTGAGGTCGCGCTCTTCTGGGGTCATGCCTTTTTCATGCCCCTTAAGCAGATCATCCGCTTTGCGCTGGGAATCCTCTAGACCAAGGTTGCGCTCAGAGCCGGATTTGAGCGCATCCGATGTGGTATTGGGCTGTAGCGAGTCAGCATTGACGAGCTTATCGTTGACTGCGCTTGCAACACCATCGGCAAGCACTGAACCTGCATTGGATTGTACGGAAGGATCAGGAGCGGACATGGAAGATTCCTCGGGTGTGGCGGGCCCTGGCACCAGGGCACTTTCGCCATTAGCTGTTTAGGTATATATTGCCAGACCTCAGGAGTGCTACGCCATGAAAAAATGCCTCAGCCGTTGGAGCTTTTATCTTTTTGCCGTCGGAATGTTCGCCCGAATGATCTGGCGGTTTCTCAAGATTGGCTTCGTGATCTACTTCAAATCCTTTTGGGAAACCAAGTTCAATTTCATGCTGGTCAATGCGGTTTTTTTTCAGACGTCCAAAAGCATATTCGCCAACGGAAAAGTGAATCATGACTACCTGCCGGTCATGACCGAGTCCCTGCATCTGTGCTTAAAGGTGATGGACTGCGATCCTCCACCCTATGAATTTGCATCTGAATTTTCCAAGAAACTGAGCTCAATTGCGCTCACCGATGAGGTCATGGATGGCAAGCTGATTGACATGCTGCAAGCCATGTTTTTAACCCAGGCTGTTGATGTCATGGTGCCCTACAGCGAGCATCGAAGCCCCAACGAGGTCTGCTTTGCATTGCTGCTGGATCTGTCCATTGACGATGGCTACTGGGATAGACACGATGTGGTTGAAAGGGTCATAGCCAGTCGGTTGAAACTCAAGGATACTATCGATTGCCATGCTTACCCATCAGTAGCCAAGCAGTTGATTGAGGCTGGTTTTCAGAAGGGCTCTGGCTGGGCAATGCCCAAGACCATCGGTGCCGAGCTTTGTCAGCTGATGTTCGACCACGGACAAATTCCGTATGGCATCGAGCAATTGGCAAACGATGACGCGTTGAGCCTTTGGGCCGCTGGAGTGTCCGACAGCATTGCAAGAGAGACCCGCTTAGGCATGCCAGAAATTGCTCGGATCGTCCAAGCAGCCTTATCTTTTGCCAGGCCTGTAAGCAGGGTACTGCATAGCCGGCATATCGAGTGGTTTTCACGCTCGACCCTGCCTGACCATCTGGTGCAGGATGAGCCTGATGCTGAGGAACCGATCGAGATAAAGGAACAGCTTTGGCCAAAAAATTGGTCGAAGAAACAGGCCTCATATCAATCAGCAACATTGATAAAAATGGTGGAAAGTGGAAACCCAAGCCTCAAGAAAGAGGCCTTGGACATATGTCGGTCAAGGTCGAGCATCAACCTTTTGCACATGGCAGAGTGTGGCGCAGACGAAGATCTAACCTTGCTTGCCATCCGTAAGGACTGGCGATTTACACGTCGCGAATTTTTCTCAAAACACCCAGGTATTCTTCCGGCGCTCATCAAGGAAAATATCAAATTCATCAGGTATTTCCATGGCGATATCATAAAAACTGAGGTGTTGATCAAGGAAATGAGCCAATTGGACGAAATTGACTTCATCCCCAAAAAGATCATGCGCGCCGACGCTCCAAAACTCATGAAGATCGCGGTACTCAAGTCCTGCCCTTACGCAATCTTCAAGCTTTCAAAAATGGATGAAAAAACTCTGCTCGATCATGCGAAGACTTACCCGGATTTCGAGCTGATATTCAATTATTGCGAAAACAAGCACCCCGATAACCTGTCCAGGTACCCCGGCAAGCTAAGAGACAAGCAGTTTGGCGCAGATCTTGGCCTATAGCCCTGGAGGCGACGTGGGCGGTCATGCCATGCTGGGGGCAAGAGAGGAAATAATCATGAAGATCAACCCCAGAAAACCCTTTTACCATGGCAGTCCTGTTTGCATTGAGCAGTTCAACACCTCATTTCTGAACAAAGGAGACCAGTTGCTGGGCGCTGGCTTCTACTTTTCCGACGACATCGATGACGCCCTGAGTTACGCCAGCGTTAAGGGAAATGTAGCCACAGAGGGCCTCTCGATCACACCTACCCTCCATACAGTCAAGCTTGATATCAAGAATCCCTTGATTGCTGGCAAGGAGGGCACATTGACCCTCGACCAGGTGAAAGCAATCATCCTGAGACTTCCAGAGGACGCTCTACTTAGCGCCATGCTCGATTTCGGTGACGTCGAAAGCGATGGACTGAATCGCGTGATCAATCAGGCAGCCGAGATATATGCTGGCACGGTCGAGATGTCCTACATGCTCTTCAGCCTGGCCAGCGATATGTTCGATGACCATATCGACATCTTCAACCAAGCGGTGCGTGACGTTTTGGGCTATGACGGCATGGTTCGAAAGCACAGCAGCGGTGTCACTCATGTGTGCGCCTGGTTCCCTGAGCAGATCAAGGTCATTGATCGTCAACTGGCAGCCAAGGTTAGGCCGAATGAAATCCCGTCACCGGACTAAGCTTGGTCGCCCGCAGGGCTTTGGGTTAAGATCCTGCCACTTGCAGGAGTGCCATGATGTCCAAGAAAGCGTTAACTTACCGTTTCCATCCCTCCATGTTCTACACCACACAGGTCAACCTGAGGCGGATGGCCGGCAAAGCCATTACCAAGGTGCCTCGCCGCGAATTGATCAAGGACATCAGCCGCACTGAAGAAAATTTCATGTCCAGCTTGAACTTCGCCATCTTTTGCGAGGATCTTCATTTCGAGCGAACCAATCGAGAGTGCCTGATCCCAGAAGGCCCAGAGATTTATAGAGACCTTCTTGGCGCCAAGTATTCAATGAATTCGGCCAAGGGTTTTACATTACCCTTTGAGTCATTCGTCTTGTGCATGCCGGAAGGATTCGAAGTGGAAGGCGTTGAGCTTCCTTCATGCCTGGTCACTTATGGCAACTATCGAGAATGGGCAGAACGAATCATCTACCCTTTTGCCGATTACATCGACCACCCTCGGCCCATCGTAAACTTTGACGAGGTTTCCGAAAATGCCAACTGCCTTTCCCTTACCTATCTTGAACCTGGCACCATTGCTTACGCACGAATTTTGGCCGTTGAAGATGACCTGCCTGCCATCCTCAGCGCTGAAACACCTGAAGCCTGCCGAGAGGCGATTGGTGACTACGGATTTTTTGACCGGCTTGTAAACATGAATGAAAAGGACACTATCATTCAGTTCTACCTGCTGAAGCTGGTATCTTCCATTGGCATCTATTTGTTGGCAAACCAGCAGCAAAGTATTCGCGCAGGCTTCCCAGGAAAAACCGTTCCAAAGCTTCTGGATCGTGATCCCGCATTCCAGATTCGCATGAACACATTGCTCAACAAGCCGCCTCAATCCTCAACCCCTGAGTTTTCACATCCGACAAGGTGGCACTTCTCTCAGGATGAGCGCCCTGACTACAATGGATCATCGATGGAGAACATTAAGCTGGATTGGCTTTGGAGTTAACATGCAACAACGACTGACCGCACTCCTTTCCCACCTCGAAGACAAGCCGGTGGAGTGTGACGGCATGTCCTCTCTAGTGGCTACGGTCTTGCATAGAAATGGCATTGACTATCAGGGAATGTGCGGACAGATTGTTCCTAAGCACCTGGGTTCGCCTATCCCGCACGTGTGGATTGAAGTAGGCGGATTGGTGGTAGATTTCAGGGCTCGCATGTGGATGGGCGATGAGCCCAGCGTGCCGCACGGTGTTTTTGCCAAAAGCGATCATCCAGGCCTGTACAGAGGAAACCCTGTAGAGATACAACCACTTCCGGATTTTCTGTTTCAGATCCTTCAGGTGCCTTTTCCTACGCACCTGAGGGAATCGGGCTCCGATATGGAGCCCTAATGGCTTAACGCAGAGCTGCCTCGCTGTAATCAAGCTCTTCCATAAGCTCACGCAAAATCTCGTCATCGATCTTTTTGGCAGACCGCAGTTTCTTCAGCGCTTTGCGCTGCGCCTCGATTGCCCTGGTGCGAAGGTCAAGCTCCAGCTTCTCCATCAGCGAAGCACGTTCTACAACCTCTGCTTCGCTGTCCAGGGCATCGACGTCCTGACGGTAGTCCAACATGATGCGTGCAGCGACTTCGGCCATCACAGAGGCCTCAGAGGCGTCCGAAGCCATCTCATGATTATGCTCCCAGGACTCCAGGTACAAAATGGCGGCTTCAGCTGTCTGGCGCCGCGTATCGTCTAGAATCTTGTCATGGATGGCACTCTCATCCTTAGCAACGAAACGCATCAGCAGTGGGATACCAACAGCGCCAACAATAGTCGATACGAGGATCACCCCCATCGAGACAAAGATCATGACGTCACGCCCAGGGAATGGCCCATCACCGAGCATCAGTGGAACCGATAACACACCCGCCAGAGTAATGGCCCCACGAATTCCTGAGACGGTCATCAACAGCGATACGATCGCATCCTGAGTGAAATCGGTAGGTCTGCCCTTGAACGAGTTTGCAGCACGCACCATCTTCTTGTAGCCATAGAGCCATAGAAAACGGATGACGTAGATAACAAGTGTAATAAGGATCACATCAAGAACGAGTGTTCCAGTGTTTACAAAGTTCGAAAGACTGTGATCCCAAACACTATCAAGAATTTTTGGAGCCTGGCTTCCAAGTACAACGAAGGCAAGACCGCTAAAAAGTACAGAGGTCATGTGCCATATGGACTTATTCAACATGCGGGTCTGCATGTGCTTGGGGCGCATATCGACGCGTGCACTTACAAAACCACTGGCCACGGCAGCCAAAATACCCGAGAAGCCAGAATGCTCAGCAACTACGAAACTCAAGAATGGTACAAGCAGCATAGCAACCACATGAGTCGCCGGATCCGTCATGCCCTTGTCGTGCATCTTGGCTTTGATCTTTCCGACACCAAATGAAATAGCAGCACCAATGACGAGGCCACCAACAGCCATAGCAACAATGGAGATTCCTGCATCAACGATCGAGAAGACGCCGGTGATGGCTGCAACGAGACCTACCCGAAACAATGACAAGCCGCTGGCATCGTTGAAGAGTGATTCTGCTTCAAGCCGCCCCATGATGCGCGAAGGAATTTTTCCATGGGCAATGCCTGATACCGCAAGAGCATCTGTCGGAGAAAGGACAGCTGCCAGTGCAAAGCAAACGGCAAGTGGCATCTGTGGAATCAGGAAGTTGATGAAGTACCCCAACGCCACCACGGTCAAGATTACCAAGCCAAACGCCATGCCCAAGGTCGGCCCAAGATTTTGGATAAGCTTCAAACGGGGCAAGGAATACGCATCATAGGCGAGCAGCGGCGGGATGAACAAAACCATGAAGATTTCAGGGTCAAGCTCCAGATCCATACCGATGCCAGGATAGGCCACCACTACACCCATCGCGATTTGGACGATCGGCAGTGGAATGGGCAACACGTTAGCCAGGATTCGGGAGACCCCGACCGCGACAATCAACAGGAAGATAATGTTCAGCAGCTCCATGAAGCCGGCCTCCGTAGACGATTAATGAGAATTCGCAATTTATACGTAATTATTGCCATTATGTCAATTTATAAATTACTAGCTTGAAAGCACCACATGGTGTCTGATTCAAAGTGATTGATGGCGGATGCCTTATTACCCTTACGGTTCACCAATTAAAGGCCAGTGCACAGGTTGGACAAGATGAAGGGTGAGTGGTGATCGTCTCCAGGGAAGTTTCTGAGGCAGAAGCAGCACCGACGATTATGTGGTATATTGAGGAAAAAACGGCCCGTTATCCATGTCACAGAATCTATTCTCGTTTAGCCATGATGGCTGCATCCCACTGGCAGCTTGGCAGCCCTTTGATGAGCGCCAGGTGCAGCATTTTTTTGAACGCAATCTCTATCAGCTGCTCAAGCTAGGAGCTGTTGCTTCCGAATGGTGCCCAGAGGGCGAATCATTGCGCATGGACACCCTTGCCATCAACGAGCATGGGCACCCGGTCATCATCGAGTTCAAGAAGGTCAGCGGGGCAAGCGCTCTTAGTCAGGTATTGGCCTACAAGACGTGTCTGATGCGCCACCAGAGAGAGTTTGAAGCCCTCGTTCGAAGCCGCTGGGCCAATGCCCTGATAGATTGGAGTGCAGTCCATCTGGTGTGTATCGCCCCAACGTTCAATCGGTATGATCTGGACGCCCTAGACAGCGTGAAAGCTGATATCGATCTGATCGCCTACCAGTTCTTTGGCCAGGACAATGTTTTGGTCAATACGGTGAAATCAACACGGGTCGAGAAAAAGCAGGCATCGGTAGCCAGGTCTAGGCGCACCTTCTGTCAACAGCAAGACCAGGCAAGCGATGAAGTGAGAGACCTGATCACGGGACTGAGAGCAGCGCTGGCTGAACACGACGACATATATCAGACCCAAACCCGCGAGGGCGTGACCCTCAGTGCGTCAGGCATTGAGTTAGGCCAGATCACACTGACGCAAGGCCTGCACCCTAGAATCAAGATCACGATGCCTTCAGAGCCTTCACAAGAGATCTCGGCTGGCTTGGGATCAATACGCAAAGGAAAGGGGATGACAGAGATCACGCTGAGAAAGACTGGCGAGATTCCCTATCTTGTGTCCTGGGTTGAACAGGAGTGCCGATCAGCCCTGGTCGCATTTTGATCACTTGCCCCTCTCGTTGCTCATTGCGATCATAAGGACAAAGAAACGCTTTGCCGCAGGACGAATGAATGAACACCTCAAAGCTGTCTGATTCACTGAATTTCGTCGTCAAAGATTCAGTGATAAACTGGCCATCACTCCTTCAAGAATTGGCCGAGCAAGGCATTGTGTCCGTTCGATCCACTCTTGCGAGCCTCCCTCAGCGATTGCATGACATCAAGGCCATCAGAGTTCTGTCCCCAGGCGGGGCTAAAATCAATCTGATGATCGACCAAGAAGCCATTGATGATGGGCGATTAGCCGATCTTGGCCCATTCTTACGGAATCGGCATTATGCCGGCATGACTCTGGATGCAGACATCGGAATCACCATCCTGGGTAGCCAAGTGGCTCTGGATCGCCTAAGCGAAGACTTTCCAAAAGCCAGGTAAACGCTGAAGGACGCCCCCGACCACCACTTAGAACACTAAAGACCAAGGTCGATTGCCATGAGTTGGGTGCGAAGGGTATCCGAGGTGGTGTACTGCCGGTCTGTATCGACAACGCCAAAACGCTTCATCAGGCCGGGGCTTTCAAACAACCTCTCCTGCTCCTTTCTATTCAGATTCTTGAGCATGTCGATCTTGGCCATCTCAGGGCTTTCAGACTCTCTAATCCTTTTCTGATAGAAACTGCATCCTACGTATCCCCAGTTGAGGGCTTTCGACACCAGCTCGGCGTTGGAAAGATCATCGACAAGAGTGCCAAGGCCGGCCTTCTCGTACGCCGCATCGAATAGATCGGGAGCAGCCTCAAAGTGCGAGGCGAGCCCAGCTGCGAAGTAGGCTTTGTGTTGACCTTGATCGAGGTAGCGCGACAATCCACCTTCATTCAGGAGGTCAAACATTTCAAAATCAGCAGGTTTGCAATCGGCTTGCCCGAGCTCACTGGCGTCTGACCGCCGTTCATGGCCTGGCATGGCCAAGAGCAGGAGACTGACAGGCGTGAACGAAGCACCATCTTCCTCAAGCTTGAATGTCTTTGAAACATCGCGCTTGAGAGGCGTGAAAGCATCGAGGGTTGCGTAGACCTGCTCAAGGTCGAACGACGCGGATATCTTCTTGAAAGCATCCAGGTCGTTCTCTTTTACCACCTCTCGCAAGGTAGAAAAAACAGCCCCGCAGGCACCGACGCCAAGGATAGGGAGGGCGCCATGACGTTTTGGATTGTGCCCGATGACCAATGCCTTCAGGTAATCGGCCCAGTGGTTGTACTTGTTCTCCTTCTCTCTTCCGACGTCTTCCGAGAATTTATCGACACCCGTGAGCAGGGCTGGATCTACTGGTCTTGTTAGGTGCTGAAGGATGTTGGTCATGCCCGCATCCAGCAGCCTGGCAACACCAAGCCTGAAACGCGCTAGGGTCTCAGGGGTCTTGCGTATGTCTTGTGCATGAAAGAAATCCTGGGGCTTAAGGTTGGCCGCTGTGATGGGCGACGCCAACAGCTTTCTGCCACCCATACTCAAAAGCGAGAGCAGTTTCTCCTCAAACAGTTCGGTGTTGCCGGTGTCGACAAGCTGGGTTAGGCAATTATTGAAGACCACGCCTGTCCGCGAGCTTATGCGGCGACCAGCAAACACGTCCTCGACTACGGCATTGAGCCTGTTGCCAGCCATCAAAACGTGGTACCGCTCGAAAACATTGAGCTTTATGTCGGCATAGAGCAGCATATCCAGACACGCACCATCACCATACTGGGCATGGTAAAGAATGGTTTCTTCGAGTTGGCCACGATACCACAGTGGGTTTTTCCACGGCCCGGCCACAGGATCGGCATTTTCAAATTTCTTGAGGTAACCCAGCGCCTCAGGGTGCTTTTCAAGCTCCTCAAGCAGCCGTGAAATTTCGCGGGTTTCGGTGACAGGTCGAGCCATGATTTCTCTCCATTTAGGACAGCGTATCATGGGCGACAAGAATTAAAAAAGCCCGGCGTGCCGGGCTTTTCTCTTATCTTATTGCTCAAATTCTATTAAAAATCTTGGGCAAACTTGTGCTTTGTCGTAACAAATGAGCTCGGAGTTGGCCACACCACTTTTCCCTGGAAGTGCAGTTGTAGAGTCAGTCCCAGGCTTAGGGTATTTCTCCCAAGCTTTATTTGCAATATGAGTCTTACCAAGAGCCATATCAATCAAAAACATAAAGCATTGACTTTCAACTTTACCTGCCCACCATCCGGTAGAATAGTTGAGGGATTTGGTCGATTCGAAAGATCCATACAGCCCGTCTCCGAACGCTCTTCCTGAGACCCATGATGAGCTAGAAGGCGGAACTACAAGTCCGCTTTTCAAAATTGAAAGAAGGTTGCCAGGCCGTGTGCCGTGCCACATTCGTTCAATATTTCCAACTTTCTTGCCGCGCTCTTCAAATGCCTTGGTCATTGAGTCAATCGTCAACTCGTAAACTGTCTTGATCTTATAACCATATGAAGCGTGCATTGACTTTGCGCCCTTCTTGAAGAAGGCAGCAATCTCGTCAATTACGGATTGATCCGTTACGACGTTAATCTCGCAATTGAAGATCTTTTCGATTGGCGCGGGTGTAGCTGTTTGCTGTGCCTGAGCCTGCTGTTGGCGAAGCACTGCCACTTGAGCGATCGAACTTTCCAGGTCGTCCAAAATACCCGATTGCTTCTGAATGGAGTCCTGATCTGGCAGAACTCCCTTGACGGTCAACTGGCGACCCACCTTCTGAGGGATCAGCATGAGGTAGCTGGCCAATAGAGCCTTCACGTCTGCGCTATCGAAATCCTGAACCTCAATGTGCCTGCCAAGCTTTTGCAGAAGGTCTCGCGCCTCGTTGATGGTCTCCTGGGTCACAATGCCCAGAGGCGTCTGGAAAACCCCGGTCTCGTCGTCGTATTTGAGGTCTGTGCTTTTCAAAATGGAGTGGACGTTGGCCTGGACAAGACGCTTGATCAAATCGATCACCCTGTCCTTATCGCGGGTGCGAATCTGCTCTGAAGCTGCCATTTCAAGAGCCAGGCGGCTGGCACCTGATTTGGTCTTCGTTGTAGCAACTCCCTGGAAAGGCTTGTAGCCGCCCTTTTCCTTTTCTCGCAGCTTAGATTCCAGAAATCGTACCGCTGCGGCTTCGGAAGAAAAACTTTTCGGGGGCTGCTTCTGCCCTTCGCTGCCGATACGCCCATTGTAAATCTGGACTGTAAAATCTTCTAAAAGTTGGGCTCGATAAAATTTGTTAGAGTTAACGTCCACAGCCGCTTTAACCAGCATTTCTTCTCTGATTATCTTCATGACAGGCCCCTTATACGTTCTTACCGAGGCTGACATTCAATACTGCTTTGGCGGTGTAGAGGTAACTCATGAGTTTCGAAAACTCAGGTTGATGGCTAAACTCTTCGTTGTAGCAAAAAAGCTCAAGGACACCCTGATCAAGTTCTTCTTTGTGCGCACGGATTACAGTCGGATGGGCAACACAAAAGTTATCCACGAAGTCTTCCAGAACATCACGGGAATTCAGATCGTAGATGTCAACCGATACAGTAATCTTGAACACCGGCTTCAGACCTGCGTCAGAACCGTTTTCAACTACGCCACGCAAATCTGATACTAAATAAATATGGTATCCAAAGCGCGAATCACCCAGCAGCAGGGGAGTTGGCTTATAAAGACAATCGATCATGTCCGATGGAATGGTGGCGCCTGTACCCACAACAGCGATTACGTGAGTTTTCTTGGGCTGGTTGATATCAACCGGGCAGTGGATTTTTACCTGACCCGCCTGGTTGACTGCACTCATCAGTTCTTTGGGGTGTACGAATGGATGGGACTCAATCTCCACCAATGAGAACCCTCCCCGAACGATGGAATCCATGTTGATCGGGAAGGAAAATTGCTTGATGTGGCTAGTGGACATGACTATCTGCTCCATTCGATTTATGCCTATATTGTCACACCAAGCTGCTGATCTGGCAATATATTGCTTAACCGATTTCACAAACCAATATCCCTGGCCATCATCGTGTCGACCTGCTTGCTGGTGGCACCTACCACCCGATACCAGGTTAGCTGGTCGATGTACCCCGCTTTACGCCAATAGGTGAGTGTCGACCTGTCACACCCCTTGAACAAATCGACTGCATCAATGCGATTGGAAGCCAGCCCAATGGCTAATTTTGAAACCTTGCGCACAAACTGACCAGCCCCTTCCTGGGGTAATGCCAATAGGGTATCAAGGGAGCCATTACCGAAGACCTGAACGACGTCCTCCAGCGGCAGCCATGAGGCTTCTTCTCGTAAGTCGTACTTCAGTCCACGAGCAGACAGCGCGACGGCTCTTTCGACACCCTCAAGGTTCTTGACCATCCCATAAATCTGGCCAAGCCTGGCTGAGCGCAATTGCTTCCAGTCAAGTTTATCTACCTCCAAATCTGGAAAACCTTGCCTGGCTGCAAACAATGGGTACCAGCGCTCAAGCTCTGTAAGTGTCAATGACCTCCAATAGCTACGCTCGTCATGGTGCTTGAGAATAGATCGCTGCAGCAGGCTTTCCAGGCCCTGCGACGTCGCATTCTTCCATGTTAGGTCAAAGCCTCTCACTCTAGTCGCCCCACCCTGCTCACAGAACACATGAATATCCTCCATAGCCTCCGCAATGTGGTCGGTCATGGGTTCCAACGCGAATACAAGCCTCTGATTGGCTTCAAAGCATTCCTGATAGCCATGTGTTTTCGATATGGCATCAAGAAGGCCTGGCCGCGCTTCGGGGATGTATGCATACAGGGACAAAAAGGCGCGCATGATGTCGGCACGGTCAATCCCGTCTGGTTGGACAATATCTAAAACCAGGCGATGCTCCTGGAGATCTTCCCAGTATCGTTTTGAGGCGACCGGTGATGGGTATTCAAGATCACATCCCTTAGGGCGAAGATTGAAAACGGATGGGTCTGGCTGCCGCTTGGCCATGATATTTTTCCTCGGACACTCTCGACAGTTTGACGTGGGAGAGCCCTCAGAGGAAAGCCGGGGCTGCGCCCCGAATTGACGACCCCCTCCCCCTCATAGCCCTTCTGGCTTTTCCTGAAGCTCAACCTTGATGTCTTCAAGCGTATAACCAGCACGGGCGAGCTCAGGCATAACACCATTAAGGTTTCGAACCTCCTCAGCTGATCGGGCATCACCACGGTCTTCAGCAATCGAAAACCACGCCAACGCTTCGATTTCAGCTGGATGGGCAAAGCGCCCTTTAAGAGTACTTTGGAATTTTTGAATGATCAGCCCATTGGCATATTCATACATCGCGTCAATATCACCCTGGCGAGCGGCAGCCAGGAAGTACTCCCCAGCCTGAGCCCCCTTGCCACTGCTTGACAGCTGTTTGGCCATCGCTGACTGGGCCTTGAGACTTCCATGCTCGGCAGCGAACCCAAGAGCAACCTGGCCCTCCTGGGTGCGTCCATCGCGCAAGTAGAGCTTGCTCACGTAGAAAGCTGCATCTGCATTACCTCCTGCGTAAGCTTTTTCCAATAATTCCAAGCCCTTAGGGGGGTCATTGAGTTTGGGCTCTGCCAAATTGCTGAAAAGAAACCCCAATTGCATCTGGGCCTTATTGGAAGTCAATGCCGCATCCTCCAGCATCGACAGTGCCTGGGCATCTGACGGGTCTTTGCGAAGGGCAATCAAACCCAGTACACGCTTAGCCTCATCCTTGCCCAGTTCAGCAGACAATTCTAGATAGTGGGTAGCCAGCACCTCGCTCTTTTCAAGGCCGTCACCCTCCATGTAGCGGCGGCCTAGGTCATACAGTCCATCTGCATCGAGGTTGCTGGCGTCCGGAGGAGACGTTAAAGGCTCTTCAGGAGCAACCGCATAGGCTTGAGCACTCAGATCGCTAATCGGCTCCTGTATGACCTCCTGGGGTTGCTCGACAGACGAATCCCAGCTGGCGGGCTCTTCAACGACAATCACGCCATATGGGCTGGTCGAGGACTCTTGAACGGGGATGCTGGATCCATCCTGAGTAGCACATCCTGAAAGCAGGATGGCCAGGCAAGCAAAAGCATATTTTTGCATGGTAGAAGTTAGACCGGCTGGGGGTAAGTGATGGGATTATCGAGATGCGTGCAATTTATGTCAATATCGACGAAAAGGATTTAGGCTTGCCATCTCTACAGCCCCAGATCCATGCCAAAGACGTTGTCGCGCAACTCTGGGTGAGCGTGCATCAAAATTTGCCTTTTGAGCTGGCTGTCGAGCATGTAGGCAATGTACTGAGTGTCTGACATAGCTCGATTTGCCCGTCGACAAAGGGCAAGCATTGCTGTTTGTCTCTCGATGTCGTTCTGGCCACGGTCACTAAGCTCATTGAGCACAGACACAACAGCCTCGATGCGCTCTTCTGAGATCACCGTAAAGGGATTTTCGATTGTTCCTGACATGTACAATCCAAGCACCGCAACAAAATCAGAACGAAGTCCGCGCCACGATGCGCCCGAATCGGCCATTTTGGTCACAAAATCCAAGCTGTTAGGCTGGCCAACCAAGTCTTGAAGCTTTTTGAAATGATCAAGACCCCAGCCCCCGGTTTCAACCCGAGAGTAGGCAATATCCTGGCAAGCTTGACACCCCATCGTCGTGAAATGGAGGACGGATCTGAGTTGTGCAATGAGGTCAAGACCACCTATGCGACGAGGCTCAAGGGCATGATAGGCATTGGCCAAAGGTTCGTCGATCGACTGAAAGAATTCACAGAGTTTTGATCCTTTGACGGGCGCATGCTCAAGCACACCCAGGTGATCGATGATCAGTGCGGGGGTTAATTCTGATTCGCGAAGATTAAACAAATGTTCGAAAAGGGTATAGCCCAGATCGAGGTCGCCACTGGCTAGAGCTTTGGATAAATGGGCAGAGAGTTTTTCAAGCATGGAAGTGGCCTCCTGTAGCGACCACTATACCACCCTTTAGGCCTATATTGAGCAAGGAGCATTGCTGCAGAGGGTCGCTTTTTTGCGCGAAGCGCTGCTGCTGTCGATCTGCTTCAAACGCTTGATGAAAGTTTGGCCTGAGCAGCGAGCTGCGATAAAGCGTCCTCGAAATTGCTTGCCGAACCAGCCCAGCGCGTTGCCATCATCAGGTTCTTTGGCAAGCCGAAGTCTTCAACCAAAAAACCTTGGGCATCCAAACCATCAGTATTCGGCACTTGATCCACCATAGGCCTGGCATCCTCAAAATAGGCAAATATCGGCTTTCTCAGCGCGTTTGCATAACCAAATTCAAAAACGGTGCCTGAATCTGGCTCATGACCACGAAATGGATTGAGGTTGACCAGGAGAGCATCCGATTGCTCGATGCACCCGACATTTGCCTGCGCGATCCAGGTGGCCATTTCTGACTTGGACAACCCCTCTGGACACGCATTATCGAGGGGATAGAGGGCTGTGATACCTACCTCGGCACACAGCTTGACTAGGTGCTGACCCCAGGTGACGGCATCTTCACGAAAAACATCGAAACCCGCCAGATACACTGTGTACGACATATCAAATCCTCATCAAAGGCCAAGGTCTTCGGAAAAGTAGGCTTCTCGCCGCTTCTTTGGAAACAAATCCAGTGCGGTGCGCTTTTCCTCTTGGGTGAATATTGACATATAAGTGTCCCATTCACCACGAGTGCGTGCGACTTTAGCCACTTCAATGGGCCCACAAAACTGCAGAAAAGCAGTGGCGAAAGTCGCATTGTTTCGCCGACTGGCGCTTCGCAATGCTCCCTCAATGGTAGGCTCTGGTTGTCCTTTAGGATAACCGCCCATTCGCAATAGCTGCAAATAGGGTAAGGGGTCATCCAGATTACCCTTGAGCATTATCTGCCTGCGTTGCGTATGTGCGTCATCAACCCAAAGGTCATAACCTGAGTCTGCGAGCGCCTGAAGCTTCTCTGTGGTGATTTGTAAATCACGTTCAGTCTCCTGAGGCCTCCACCCAAATCGCTCTTGAAGCTCGACCAACGCATTTGCAGAGGCAGCAAAGCCGGCGTATGCGAATGCATCTTCAATCATTTTGGGTGGCAACAATTCAAAAACCGCCTCTTTGTGGCGGGACTGGGCGATTTCTGTCAGCAGGTGAACTGCTCCAACGGCCTCGAACACCTTCTTCTGCTCAGCCCGCAGCGGGTAGGTCTTGTCTCCAATGTGGCGATTGATCAGCA
>Ga0247734_1000657_pt1 | contig 29040 bp, 34 predicted proteins | sample UWRJL103311B2_FD_180933 | JGI IMG/M metagenome (GOLD analysis project Ga0247734, IMG submission 180933) | Plant litter microbial communities from Arlington Agricultural Research Station in Wisconsin, United States - UWRJ-L103-311B-2 | ecosystem: Environmental > Terrestrial > Plant litter >...
CTGGCATAGAATAGATTTCATAGCTTATAATTATTCCCGATTGATAGCAGCTTTGTGGAATCGCTACAATTTTGAGTTACTTGAAGTAACCATGCAACCAAGTAAGCAAGCCCTTAAGCCTGGAAGGCTAAACACGACATTCTAGTTGCTTAGAAGGGCATCACTCGACATTATACAGACTAAGAGTTATTGCAACTAAAATAGTGAATTGAACTAGATTGATCGCAATACACTGCAAGTACGTATCCCCGCAGTTGCAACGTAAGGCATGCAAAGCTCGAGGTTATCCACTGATCCGCATACAGTTCAAACCACTGAAAGTTTTAAATTTAGGTATAGAGTGGCGTAACTCAAGCCATTTATAGAAGCAAGGTGCTAGGAAGGTATGTGAATATGACGCGGTGATAAACTAGAGACTTGTGGCATTGTCAAACTTTCTGTCCGAGTTCAACTCATCAAATGAATAGATAGGTCTGCATGATTAATCGAGGAAGCATATAGTCGGCACTCACACTTATCTTTCGATGACTTTAAATAATACGGAGAATTATGATTTGATGATATCATACAAGTTACAAAGTTCCATACCTAGAGAGTGGGAAACATTGCACCCGTAGCCTAAAATCTTGATCTTGGACGGTTTTTGTATTTCTACTGTACGTTACAATCATATATAGAATGAACACGCTAATTCGGGTAGCCATACAAATCATTCTCGGACCGCATATTTATTTTAAAGAACGCAAAAGCTTTTCATGTTCTTATTTACAGCTATCCTATATCCAAATCTGCGAGTGGAATTAACTTTTTTGAAAAGAAGTAGAAAAGATGAATGAAGTACGGGAAGCGATGTCGTTGATTCAACTCGCTTCGACGTCCCTCTGGTTTCTTCGGGTTTTCGTTGTTCCGAACCCCTGGACCGCCAGGGGCGCATCCCTATGTATGCGATTCATCATCAGCTCAGCCTCCTCTCCTAAACTACACCAACTAATACGATCTCACAAACATGAATTTACGACCTTCTCATTGTAATGGACAATCTTGAACCTCCATCTAGATCTCAGTCACCTTCTAGAATGTCAAGAAAATGGGCCCGGAAATGCGAGCGGTATTGCTGCATCGGGGCTACTTATTTCCCTTTGGTATTCGTGTACAGCATTACAACATGGGGAGTATGGGTTGAGGCAAAGATTGGGCTTATCTCGACGGGCTCGTGGATAGGTGCGAGGAGATCTGGGTGATCTTGTTTCCCTTGCTAATAGTGTTACAGGTTCGGGCACATCTTTGCTCGGAGTCGCCTTTTACATACTACTGAACTGGTCTTACACCACAGCAGTCTTCACAAGTCCAGGCACGACCACGAGTTCAATGGGATATAGCTCCCTGCCTACACACGCGACACCGACCACCCCCGCCGGCTTGACCGTTAAAGCAAATGGCGAAATGCGATTTTGCAAGAAGTGCCAGGCAAGGAAACCGGACCGCGCGCATCATTGCTCAACTTGCCGAACTTGCGTTTTAAAGATGGACCATCATTGTCCGTGGCTCGCCACTTGCGTTGGACTTCGAAATTACAAGGCGTTCCTACTATTTCTTATTTATACTACACTGTTTTGCTTTGTGTGTTTTGGAGTTTCTGCCAACTGGGTGTGGACGGAGATTATAAATGATGGGTCAACTACAGAGGATTTAATGCCGGTAAATTATGTCATGCTGGCTGTCGTATCAGGGATTATTGGGATTGTTTTGGCGGGCTTTACGGGATGGCATATTTTGCTTGCAGCTAGGGGCCAAACTACGATTGAGTGCTTGGAGAAGACCAGATATTTGTCACCCCTACGTAAGGCTATGCAACATCAACATATTACGGATCACGAACGACGAGGTGGAGCGGTAGACGATACACCAATGAGGAGCGGCGAACAGAGACATCCAACTTACGATGCGATGGAACGAGCGCGTGCTAGAGCTAGATATGAAGAATATCTTGATGAACAGGATTCCGAGAAATTACCCAGTGCTTTTGACTTGGGATGGAAGAGAAATCTTGTACACTTGTTCGGACCAAGCAGGATTTTATGGGCTTTGCCAATTTGTAACACCACCGGCGATGGATGGAGCTGGGAACCCAGTAGGTGTATTCATTTCAGCTTTTGATGACCACTTACTTACATTTCATAGGTCCAAAGTGGGTAGAAGCCAGAGATCGGATAGCCCGGGAACGGGAGGAGCAAAGAACGAGAGAAAGAAGTGCAGGATGGGGAGAACCGCTATCGCCAGACTTCCCGCCTCCTGCACCGACAGAAGGAGCTGGAAGACATTATGTTGCATACCCAAGCAGCAACAGATCGACTCCTAAACCCTCCCCTAAGCGGTCTCCTATCTCTAAGGCCGATAGAATCCTGGGCCGAAGTCCTAATGACTACTCGGATGTTTCAGTCTCGATGCAAACACTCAATTCTCGAGGTGAAGATCCTTATGAAGTCAGTAGTGATGAAGACGTGGCGGAAAACCGGGTGCTGGATAAAAAAGCAGTTGGTGGATGGCAACAGAGAGTTGGCGTCGTGACGAATACTTTGCTGGGAAACACTTTGGCGAGACAGAAGGACGATGTAAGAGGCTGGGATGGCCATGATGATGGGGGCGTTGACTGAGCGTTTACTTGTAAAAATAACCTAATGACACTTGTAGCGATGTTCTCACGAATATCCCTAGTAGTACATATCTCCAGACACGTGACCGTTATCAACATTCTTATCGACGTCCCACTGGCTTCGTCATCTTGACACTTCACTCAGTTTCACTTACACTCTCAATTCCCCATATCCAAACACCTATACAATACTCCCAACTCATACCCAACTCATACCCCAAGTAGCAATTGCCATTTCCGAAGCCTATCTTACCCTCACGCAATAATGACCACCCCAAAATTCAACACCAAATCGCCCACCATCAAGCGTATCCTGCGCGAAGCATCCGAGCTCTCCACCACGCCCTCACCAGACCTCCACGCCTCCCCACTAGAAACCAACCTGTTCGAATGGCACTTCACGCTGCGCGGGCCACCATCGTCTTCCTTCGAGCGCGGCATCTACCACGGCCGCATCGTGCTGCCGCCCACCTACCCACTGCGCCCACCCAGCTTCCGCTTCCTGACCCCGAGCGGCCGCTTCGAGACCAACCGCGAGATCTGCCTCAGCATTAGCGGCCACCATGAGGAGACGTGGCAGCCCGCCTGGGGCATCCGCACCGCGCTGACCGCGCTGCGCGCGTTTATGGAGACGGATGCGAAGGGCCAGCTCGGTGGGCTGGATACCACGGCGGCAGAGCGCCAGCGCGTCGCGGTGGAGAGCGTGGCCTGGACCTGTGGCATGTGTGGCAGGTGCAACGGCGAGATATTAAAGGAGTCGGCCGATGCGGCAAAAGCGGGGGAGGCAGACGAGGTGGAGGTGCCGAGCGAGCTGGTGCTGGCGACGAAAGAGGACCTGGAGCAGAAGCGAGGGAGACAAGGCCAAGCAGAAGAGGACAAGGAGGAGGCGGAGCTCGCGGAAGGGTTTGTGCAAACTGCACCCGTGGTAAGGGAGGAATATCCACCTGCCAGACCTGCGCAATCCGTCTCATTGCCTACGGGTATAAGGCAGAGGACAGAAGGGCTACAGCAACAGCAACAGCAACAGCCGCATGGCACTCCCCAAACTCCGATGCGGACGAGGCAACAGCAATCGGTTTCGCATGATGGCGTACCGATATGGATTGACCGGGCAATCGCAGGCCTGGTTATCTGTATAGTCGCGATGATACTGAAGATTGTGCTTGGCTACTAAAAGCATGTTTATTGGCGAACAAAAGGAGGAATAGGTAGGTGGGGTTCTGGCGTTTCTGGAGCCATTGGTAGATAGGGATAGGGATATACCATTCAGCGATAAATGAGATCTTTTCTTCGCTTTCTGCAAATATACATATATATAGGCAGGCAGGCATAAAGTGCTTTGGTGACGATTTGACGTTGAAGAGAAGAAATATTTATGCCAGATCAATTTAGATAAAAAGATTCATCAGCGATACTGTGATCCATGTGTTTCAGCTATTCTATCCCACAGAAACCCTACTACAGGTAGCTATGTTCTAGCCAACAACACTGAACCAAGGCAAGTTTCTTTTGAGGGGGGAAAATAAAGTACGGATTTTTCATCCCTGTGTATTTGGGTATCTTTCATCTCTCACTCTATATATATATATATATATGCCTTAGGTCGTGGACGCCATTGATCATTTCCAGATATCTCCGGCAAGAAATCACCACAACACCCCATATGTAGACGATCTACTATGTGGTATACTATAAGATCTCCCAGAAAAAAAAAATGGACCACCGCAACTCCTTCCAACGTTGTTATATTTCCAACACCAATTCACACCCACCCTCACGATATCGGTTCTACTTCATTGAACCAGCCTCCCTTCTCCCAGGCATCAATACCATGCATTATTCCCTTCCTCAACTCGGCATCATCGATTGATGCGAGAATTATTTCTAGTCTTTTGAAGTCTATTGGTTTTAAAATCCATGCATCAAATCCCGCGCTGATGTATTCGTTTATCCTATGCTCTGCTAAAGATGCCGACACTGCAATTATGGGGATTCTTTTCCTGGGTAGCGTAGTTTGAGATTCAAGCCGGGGAGATCCTTCAGGAGAAGATGTGGTGTTATTTTCTTCCAATGCTCGAATGAGACGTGTTGCTTCTATTCCGTCTATAAGTGGCATCTGTTTATAGCTTGTGTCAGCATTGAAAGTGCTGTCGGAAGGTGGTACAGCCTAGTTAAAAAGGACAAAAACATTTCATACCTGAATATCCATTAGGATAGAATGAAAGGGTGGATCCGGATCTAATTTGAACAATTGAAAACATGCTTGGCCATCAACGGCTATACTTGTGTCATATCCACTTCGCCTCAAGCGGGTGTCGAGGAGACGACTATTTAGCGGATTATCCTCAGCGATTATAACCTTCGGGTTGTTTCTTAATACATGGGCTTGTATTGTCAATGGAAATGGGTATCGGCTCATGTTTGATTCACTTGGACTTGTTATCTCTGTAGGAAACGCCGTATCAAGCTGCACTGAGCTAGAGCCCGACGATGCGCTACTGGGAAGTTCTGTGATGTCTGGGATCTCTAACAAGCCCTCGGTCTTCCCTGAGCTAATCCTGAGATCAAGGCTATCGGATGGCGGCAGTGGCAACGACGATTCTGCCGTTAACCGATGTCTATCGAGATTGTCTATAACAGCTTTTCGGAAAGGAAGTGTTACGCATACTTCGGTGCCTTTTCCAATGCCCGCGGAAGACATACTTATCTGACCGTAATTAAGCCTAACGAATCTCGCCGTGGTTGCGAGACCCAAACCGATATTGATGATCTTTGCTGTGCCAACATCCGAACCTGGGTCATCGGAAGTATTATTTTCGGTATCATCCATTACTTGCTCAAAATCTTGAAAGATACTATCGAGTTGCTCTTCTGACAGACCCATGCCTTCATCTTTGAAGTTGATCTGAATCATGAAGCTGGACTCCGCACTCAAGATATGCTTTAAACCTATGTGAATGCGACCATTGGTTGAAGATTTGATGGAATTCGCAAGTATGTTAGATATGACCTGTCTCAATCCGCTGGGATTGCATCGCAGCAATTGAGGAACAGCGGGATCATCTTCGACAATAATTTCTAGGCTTCTTCTTGTTGCTTCATCCTCAAAAGCTCTCACGACCTCTGCAACTATGGATCTTAGATCGATATTGCTTTCCTGGATCTGGAAGCTAGTATCTTCTGCCTCGGTTAGGTTCAGGAGATCATTCACGACAAATACCAGAGATTTAGATGCCTCTAATGATCGGTAAAGATGTGTGTGGGCTCTTTCGTCTAATTCCTCTTCAAGGGCCATCTCCAAGTAGTTGATGATACTATTGAGGGGCGTCCGCACTTCATGTCCCGCATTCCGAATAAGAAGACGAGTCATTCGGTTACGCTGGACAATTGCTTCCTTCTGTCGCCATACTTCTATAAATCTTCCATATAGTATGGATAGTAGGGCGGCAGAATCGACTACTTTGAATCAGTGATCATGTTCATAGGTACTAAGTGAGGGTAAATTACTTGACTCTTCTGACCAGTCTATACTCGTGCCAATGACACTTTCGCTCCAACGTTTGAAGCTGCTTCGCGGTTTTAGATAGTTGGTGACTGCAGAGCCGGTTTTTTCATACGGATTTCCAGCCCAGCTTATATTTTTCTGTTGACCATTCCGCAAGAAGACAAGAAATTCGGAACCAGATAAGGTAAGAGGGATAACGAGCATTCCGGACAGTGTTTTGAAGCCTGGTCCGTAATTTATATCTGGGCAGTCTCTAGTAATGGAATTCGTGTGGAAGATCGTTGTGAAAGATTTCCGACGAATGTATTGTAAGAGAGCAATAGCCTCGCTGTATGCTGCAAGCTTTCCGATCGTTCGTGCTTCACCTCGGATAGCCAGAAAGCCAAAATCAGCCTGAAACATACTCAGAAGGTCTGTCGAAGAGCTCGTAATGTAGGCAAATGGCGAGTTTTTCGGCGAAGCCTTTGTCAGAGCATTACGCGCATTGATCCGAGAAATGTTAATATGCTTTTCGATATTGCTGCTAGCAATGTTCCCTAGCCCGCGACAAACTTCTCTCATTGGCAATGATATGCGCATCCCCGAAACAGATCCGTAGTTGTGACAACTGATCAGTCCCCAGAGGCTTTCATTGACGATAAGTGAAATAGACATGCTGGCTTGCACTCCCATATTAGCCAGGTATTTGATATGAATCGGGCTCATGGCGCGAAGATAGGAATGCTTCAAGTCCAGTGGTATTTTGGTGTCGTCCAATGTACGACAGATAAGTCGGGCTGTCTGTTGGTCTCTGTTATACAGCACCCGAATTTTGTTAACAAGGTATAGCTCTCGGGCCTGCTTAGGGATGTCAGATGCTGGGAAGTGAAGCCCTCTGTAGATATCCTCAGACGCCAGCGGATTCACGATCTCACTAACAACAGAGCCTGATATCAAACGTCAGCCTCGTTCAAAACACCAAATATACATTAGGGCCTCATCTGAAACATAAAATTGCATGGTCCAATAAGGTGTGATCCTTTGATCACAGTTGTACGGCCATCCTCGCAATTTGAGAAAGGATATGAATTACTGAACAAGGATGACCAACGTACCTGCTGTCGCCTCATCAAACTGATAAACCACTAGAATAATCGAATTAGCCTTTTTACTCCCAATCCGAATATCGATCAAAAGTACTGTCAGGATGTAATTGGTGGGTGTATTTTATTCGCTATTTAACGGGGAGTGAAAGAAGAGGGCATCCCTACTAACTCGATGAAATCCCGTCAGTTCGTACACCAAACCAACAATGATATCCAGTAGCTCTGGTAGTGAGTTCGCAGCTCCTAGCTGGTCCTGGATTTCAGATAATATCTGAAACAAATCCATGGGACCCAACGGCTTTGAACTTTTGCGAGCAACTTCCAAGGCACGTACAGGCTTACTCCGATTTGTTGTGGATAGCAAACGTTGACTCGGATCAACTTCATGATGAACAACAGTAATAGGACCACCAGGAAGAATGTCATTGGGTGGACTGGTCGGGTTGAATGCATCCTGCTCGAGCTCAAACTCGCATACTAGTAGATCTGATTCTGGGTTGTAATGCATGGCGCAGAAAAGAAGAACGGGGGCGCCTTCGAGAGACATCACGGAAAGTGGGAAGACATCAGGAATCTTTCTTGACTGATCGACGTAAAGTTCGTGCGCGCGAACGCAAAATGAGTTGCGCTCACTTTCTGGTAAAACATCGGTGAAGCAACGCACTTCAAACAAGTGCTCTGGTTTTATTCCCACTACATTATAGATATTTTCACTGACGATTCGTACACTGAAGATATCGTCGGTTTTCTTTACAGCCAAAAGTGCGCCAAAGCTCTGGATCGCACCTGGTATATGTATCGGCTCATCCTCACACCGATAGATTCTTTGCCCAGGCGATGGAAGTGGACCGGAGCTTTCGGGGCTTGCAGAGCTTTCGTCGCTGCCCTGTACAAAATTGAACCTATTCGTAATGTATCTAGTGCCTTCAAACGTCGCTTCCGGGGGCTGGCCTATCGAAATAGATGGTGCAACGGGATCGAAGGAAGTGCCTAATTGTGGGGAAACTGGCGGTAGTTTCTTACTGCTGTCAACCAATATTGGCAAGGGCAATCCGAGGGAGGGTAGAGGGCCATCCGCTATAGGGATGTCTATGTTCCAATTAGCATAGTTTGAGGCATGGAGCGATCTGGACCTGGGCGCGCTGGGTAGTGAGGGATGAATATCTACTTTCCTTTTGGCAGCTGTATGCGGATGGGAAACACCCTCTCGATTGTTGGACCCCGCGAGCTGGCTTTGGGCGGTGCTGTTGCTATTGCTGCAGCTGGTTCCACGGCGATGGGATCGTGTACCACAACTTCCTGAGTCGAGTCCTCCGGCGTCGACATTATTATCGGATAGGATGTACCTCCGGCCAGACAATCCAGGCTGGGGATGGAGGGGGACCCGTCCGTTCTGCCCTTGGTTTGACAGCAGTGAGAGACCTTCTATTGAACAATTAGTCTGGGGTCGTAAGTAGGTTTCGCAGATGGCTACATTGGTGGTAGGTGGTGGTGGGTAGGATTTTGGTGTTGGTCGTGTAACCTCATTCTCTAATTTTTGGTGATGTTGTGGAGGTGAAGACCCTTAAATTGGCACGAGGTATCTACTGTATCAACCAAGGAAGGCCCCAGCTTACGGCATCATGGGGAAGGGAAGCTGATGGGCATCAAAGGTGGTGTTTCGGGGGTTTGGGGTGTTTTGGTTTTGGGTGGATCGATAGATATGGCGCTTGCTGTTGGCTGCTGTTGTTGCTGGGCTGGAGGGAGGGCGGAGAGCAAATAATGGTATTAATAAGTCAGATAGATAGATAGATAGTTAGTGGTGTAGTACTACTGTAGTGTCCGGTTGGTATTATTGGTAAGGATACTCTCGGGACTACTCTACTGTAACTCTCCTCTCCTCTACTGTAACTCTACTCTACTCTACTGTAAGCTGTAAAGGTACACGGGCTACGGGACAGTGTGTTCATAAACAGCATGTGCTGTACATACAGTACAGTACAGTACCTAGCCGAGCTAACCAGCGGGTGGGATGCACCGCAATTAACTACTGGGTACGTACTGCTAATATTCGGAACTTAATCATCTGTTCTGTGAAGTCAGTCGCTCCAAGGCGGGCGAGAATTAATTAATTTAACCTCAACATCTTTATTGGAAAATCATTTTGATCCTCTTCAATCATACCATATACGAAAGTAAGATTAGGTTAAGTTCGTAATTTCCAGTCACCACGGCGGTCGGTGGGTTTGGTGGGGAGGGGGTCTTCTCAATAGTTGTTTTAGTTGTTTTAGTAGTAGTAGTAGTAGTAGTAGTAGTAGTAGTAGTAGTAGTAGTTAAAAGCATCCATCCCCCATCCATCCCCGACGCCATTTTGCAGTCAACGGGTGGTGGCGAGTAAGTCGTAGCGACAGTTACAGTCCGGAGCCAGGGACGGCGTGTTTGCTTGGGTCGGCTATCCTTCGGTATGTCCCCGGCTATGGAAGCCGGACAGCCGGACAGGGTTGGTGACTTTCTTTCTCCCTGGTCGAGCTGATGGATACCTCAATACCAAGGTATGTACAAGTACGCCGCCTCGGACAGGGTACCGAGCCCTCGAGCAGTGAGCAAAAAAGGATCCAATAATCCCACTTATCATTCTTTCTGCTGGATCGGTCGATGAGGAGCATACGGTAGCTCGAGGTCGTCAAGTCTCACCTTATCCGGACTTCACCCACAGACACCTCCGGACTCGACGACACCTGAGCGCACAGCTAGGGTTTCTTTTGGCAGCTTGCTAGTACTGATTTAGCTGGTGGAAGTATAATATGGTAGGGTAGCGAGGGTAATGAACGAGCTTCCAACTGGGCTGCTCTCCAAGTTCGATCCCCTCGATCGTTCTCATAGCACGCTTCTGGTCAACAGTTTGCTGGTCAACAGTTCAACTCCAACTAACAATACCAATCAGCGTCACCTACAAGGCAAAATATCCTTCGCACCCCATTGCTGTGTCAACATGGCACCAAAGAAGTCCTTCAGAGGCATTGCTAGCTGTGGTGTCTCTCAAGAAACGGAGGAGAGTTCATATCGCCATGGTCCCGAGCATCCCACTCCATCCCTAGAACCAGACTCGGGGAATATATTCTGTGATACGATTTTTCCTCCTGGGGTGTAGGCCACATCTGCATCGTCAGCCGCCTTTATCGTCCGTCCTAAGGAAAGCCTGCAGCGTCCAACTACTGGGTCGCAAACTTCAATGACAATTGGTCAGCTCATCACATGAACCACGACCTGTAAGAGTCGCTACCACCAGATCATCCATCAAAAACCTGCTCCTCCAAACCTTCTCCTGACGACCAACAGCAGAAACTACTCCCACTACAGGTTCGCCTCCGTGATCCCTAGTGCGGCTGGAAACCACTATCTACCCATCAACAGCTGTCGGTACACGGTTTTCAGCCACACGTTTATTATAGCGGCCGCTACGGAAAGTACTAAAAACCCTGATTAAGTTCAATGCGTTTCAGAATATTGCCACGCCGATCTTGTCCTGGTTGTAAGAGAGATACAGTACTAGCCAATAAGTTCTCGTTCTTTTTCACTTGGCGACACCTCGAGATTTCTCCAATTATACTACATAATTACTAAAACTTGAAGGTTTATATTAAAATCAATTTAAAAAGAGCTATTAATAGAGAAAAATATCACGATTTTTTTATATTAGAGTAAAAAACTCCCCTAAATATAATAGAATCTAATACTTAGTATGCCACCCTTTGGCCGCAATATAAGCTGCAATTCGTCTACCTATACTTGCACCAATATTATTAAACAATCCTTGATCTAATATATCCCAGGCTGCCTGTAAACAAGACTCTAGACGCTGTCTAGCATCTTCACTCTCTGATTTATCCTTTGTAACCTCTAGAAATATCTCAACTACACGAGTCTTTAGATGCCACCAAATATGCTTAATTAGATTAAGATCTAGGCTATAAGGAGGCCAATCTTCAAGCTGTATAATGCCATTATTAATAAACCAATCTCTAACTTTATATATACAATATATTGAAGCGTTATCCTGTATAAATTTATACCCTAAGTCTAATTGATCATATTGTGGTTTAAGTTCTCCATCTAAAATCTCCAAGTATAAATTGGCTGAATACCTATGTTTCTTGCTCTCAAAATCTCTATCCATGATATATAAATTGCTTTATCCAAGGTTTCAAAAGCAGCCCTAGATTATAACTTTCATATTCTTATTTGTATTATATGTTTGAACCATGTTAAGTTGCCATTTTTGAGTTGCCATACAGAATACCCATTTGTCTCGTTTGCCTTTGCCACACTTAACAGAACACTTATCCAATCATATAACTATACCCTATTCCTCTATATTACAATGCTGATTTCGTAGGTATTAAGCATACTGTTGGTTAGTATGCTTTTGCGTTAGAAATGGTCGTCATTTTGCTTTCCAATTATGTATTCTATGTGTCTTCAAGATTTTTTTAATTGTATTCTTCCCAAAATCCAATAAACAAGCTATAATGACCTCCGCGTATATATTCTTTGGATTAGAGTGTACATATCGCAGAATTCGTCTTTCTTCAGCTTCTGTATAGCTTTTAGGGGCTCTAGATTATAGTTGTGATATACCTTCATTGCGTAATACATCTAGGTTGACAGTGCTTCGTACTATACTAACAGGCAGATTATAGTAGCATGCAGTTTAGATAGGCGTAGCTCCTTTATCCACCATCCCTTGTATTTTCCCTCGCTGGTATAGTGTAAGATCCTTCCCACAACGACTATTCCCTGATCGTTCCTCAAGTGGCCGGCGTAAAGGTGGCATTTTTGATGTATTGGATAATGGGGGTAAAATCGCGCATCACGAAAAACACGCTTAAAGTGGAAATACGCGAGAACTTCTTGGCGGTGACTGTAGCAAGTCCTGCTTTCCAACTCGATTAACAACGTGTGCTCAGCAAAGTTGAGCCGAGTCTACTAGCACGTTGACTAAAAGCGCCTTATTAACGTTAATATAGCCTTTGCGGGTAGAAATATCGTTGCATCAGTAGCTGCAAATGTGGCTCTAGATCATGGCGAATACTCGCTTCTCGAATACCCCTGGATAATATCGTACGTTAGCATCTGAGCAGAACTACGGAGTAGTTCTCCTATATTTACCCCTGCGACAACAAAAATAATCGTGTAACTTGAGATTTGCTTGCAATTTTGTAGATTAATTATTATTGCTTGCTAAAAAAATGCATATTTCTCGCTAAGGGGCGACGGATGATGATTTTCATTTCATTTTGGGTATGCGGCAGAAGCCAAAGCATTCTTCAACCCTCCCCTAACGAATCTATCCTCCGTCAAAGCATTCAGATGACCCCTTTCAAACAGGTGGTTTGAAAGCACCACTTTCAATGTCCTTCTGTGCCTGAATCGTCAAGTTGATGATCTCAATGACCATATGCTGTCTCTCCGCCTCCAAAAACTCATCCTGAGCTCCATCCCCATACCACACCGTCGCAAGCACCTCAATCCCCTTGCCCTCAACTCCATACGCAGCACCATCAACATCTCTCATCGAGATATGCAGCACGCCAAACACCGCATCAGAGCCATCCCTCAACACCTTGTCGCCGGCAGCCTGGTACGGGAAATCCGGCAGCTCGCGCAGGAACGGGTGCACAGTACGATTTGGCGGACCATAGTTAGGAATGGCAAACAACGTCGTGACACCGCCCCATCCCTCGAGGATCTCCGAGGCCAGCACGCCCGGTGCGATCTCGACGGTGCGCTTGATGTAGTGCTCCGCGTTGGCGTCGTTGTTCGCGGCATCAGCTAGCGGTGACTGTGACCACAGCGCAAACCGAACGGCCGTGAGGTTGGGGAAGAATCCGATCGTCTGTCCGTCGGCGGGAACCCATGACCCGGGTGTCGAGTTGGCGATGACCTCATGCCAGAGGGTGTCGGCGGCTTTGATGTCTGGTTGGAGGAGCGAGACGAGGCCATCCGCTCCAAGACGGTCTTTGAGGAGCTTGACGGCCGTTTTATGCGTCGTGAGCTCGTACGTGGTAACTGGAGCAGAGAGTTTCGGACCAGAAGTTATAAATTTGTAGCCGGAGACTGTCTCGTTGAACTCGGCTACGATGAGGGTGACCAGGGAGACGAGCGTAAACAGGACGAAGAAGAATTGCTTCAACATGATTGCAAAAAACGTAGGCTGGTTTGGGATGAATTGCGATCGGGTGGCCAGCAGTTTATCATAACAGCTACCATGCTATTTATAACAAATGGAAGTTGCTTTTTTTGTTGGCATGCGCAAAACTACAACCCCCCTGGTTCGAGGATCGCTCGCTTATAGGATCCACGTGAATATCTTCATATTGACAGGGAATATTCAATATACGATCCCATTTCGTCCGAAGTTCTAGATCTGCTATATACATATAATACACCAATTGGAAAGCACAGCATACACTAATAGGAGGGCACAGCAAGGTACAGCAAAGGCTCGGAAGCCTCTAGTGTACCACGGCGGAGATTTCGACTATTCAGGAAGTATATAATTGTTCCCCAGCCATATATATGGATCTCTATGATAAATGTAAATTTAAGGTGGTGGGCTGTCAGAAGTATTATAACTTCAAGGTTATATCCTAGCTTGACATTTGGTCTTTTTCGGGGAGTGTGAGGAAGCCTCAGCTATATTTTAGAACTATATTATCATTTCTTAAAGCATTTCGGCTTCGTCTTTGGCGTTGAAATCACATTAACGTGAGGATTAATATGTTTAGAGATGTAAAGCCGGGTAGATACACCAGCATTTTGTATTCATATCAATTGTAAAATCCATCTTTCTTTTTCTTTCCAATCCTGACTTTTATATCATTTTGGCCCATCCTGTATTCTCGTCTCAAAATCTCGTGATATCTCATCATGCTTATCTTAACCTAATACAAAGTTATTTTTGCAGAATCAAAGCTTCCATCTTGTTGCAACCCTCCCATTCTTTGGCAATCCAATCTTTCAATGTCAGTGCACTTATCTCCACAAGCTCCGAGAATTGCGTTCCAAAAAAAAACAAAAAAACTCCCCAAACCTCACGCTGAGAAAGTCCCACTCGCAAGCCCAAACATAAACCTCCTTGCCAATTCGTCAGTCCCTATATAGTCTCCTAAATCTGGCCGTCCGTTCATTCCGAATTCTCGCACCAAAAAAAGATATCTTCATTCGTAAGTCCCAAGTCTTTCGAATAAAGTTTGTTGAGGCTCGCAGTGAGGAGTAAGGGGGCCAAAAGCCTCACAGACAGGCACGATGCGCGCAAATTGCCAGTCGATGATACCGGTGATGTTATAATTCTCATCAATGAGGAGGTGAGTCCCCTTTGTCATCGACGTGCTTCAGATAGAATTTCCTTGAAGCTTTGTAATCTCGTCGATGATTGACTTCTCCCAGGCCTCATCGTCAAGCTAAGTTGACTAGTTACAGGGAATGCCTTTTAAGATCGTTAATTAGATGCGCTGAATAAATCACTTACCTCAGAAGTTGGAAAGCATAAAATTAAATTGTCCAGATAGATGTTTCATACAAAGGTGTCTCATGCACGAGGGACAGTTTTTTCCACGAGCAGACGAACGGTCACACAGCTAGAAAGAACCAGTAGCGAATCGAGGAACATTATTCCGCAAGAGAGAAACATCAGATCATTTCTCAGGGTTGGGTTGTATAATTGCCTCCTTCCGAGAAAGAACATTGAGCCTCTCATCATCAGCCCATTCGCTCAAGCGATCCCTGCGCCAGGTTTCCCAATCAAAATCGTTGGGACTGCCACAGAATTCCGTGATAATGCCCCTGAAAACGCAAAGCGCTTCTGCCCAAGTCAAATTCATGCCCATACCAACTGCAAATGTCAGGAAACGGACTCTACCTCGAGAGTTTGCAAAATGACCTAAGCAATTTCCATTGGTTCGCAATGCCTGAGCAAGCAGCTTGTCATCTGGACTAGTTCTTAAGTTGCCACTCAAGATATCATTCATGTCTGCTGTAACAAGTGATGGACTAAATACTTCATAAGCGGGGGCAATCCTAGCGACACTCCAATCAATAATGCCACTTATATTGAAATTCTCGTCAACGAAAATGTGATCTCCTTTGTCATCCATATGTTTGAGGTAGAACGGCCCGTGATCAAGCGAAATCTCAAATTCGTTGAACTTCCCTTGAATTGCTAGCTTATGCAGATGCTTAAAAATCAGATATGCATTAACGGAATACTCAGTGAAGAGCTGATGATCTGAGATCAACCTCGGATTATTCTTCTGCCCAATTCGACTAATAGTGAGTAGCATCGGAAAACGGTCCAGTGGGCGACAATGCCCCGTTCTATCACCAGCAATTGGTCCAATATGCATTGATCCATGAGAATCAAGTGTAAACGAACCAATTTGTTCAAAAGGATGGCTACTCAGCGTATTAAGGGTTTCTGCCAGATCTGTACAGACCTTGTTTTTTCCATCCCCTGACGGTTGCATCCGGGTTAGAGGCTTACCCAGAAGCTCATCAATTAGCATATACCCAACGCCAATAGGGTTTGCTTATCGTTTCGAAAGCCGTAGTGGTGAAGTCTCAGCGCGGGGAAGAGGGCTTTTTCAAGCCATTTGAGTGTCGCCACTCCTCTCTTTTTTTTAATTGCTTCGTCTTCAAATATAACTACCAAAAGCATGTCCATGTGATAGACCGCATCTTTCAAAGAACAGAATAACATTCCTGATAGTAGCACCAGTAGAAAAAAGCCCCATAGAACGTTACAGATGAACCAGCATAATGATAACTATGGTACTCCATGACATGAATTTCTTAGTCTACCAAGGCAGGTCAACATTTTATAGTCCTACTATTGGCCTAAGGCGCCTTAGCTCCACAATACAATTACAGAATACAACATCTCTTCTCTTCCTTAGACTACATCGTATACAGAAGCCTTTCTTACATTCTGAGGAACCTCCCTAGCTCCCCCCTCTCTCTGACATAGGGTCCTTAACACCCACACTCTTCGTATATACTCTAACGCAAACAAACCACATTCTCCTCGGCTATCCCCTTGGTTCTCGACCCTTCGCATGTATATCTATAGTCATACTCAACTCCTCTCTGTCCACTACCTCAGTAGACATTTGTCAGAGCCGAGGGATAAGTTCAATGCTGGAAACATATAGCGGATCTTAATGGAAAAGCGACTTCGTTCTCGGGCCTGGAATTTATCACTGCACCTAGAATCAACACAATCAAGGATAGACACGCATTCAATAACTTCAATATTCCGAAGTTTGCCTGCTTCCTGTAACTGAGTGGAGTGGTGGAGTCTTAGTCATGCTTAAATTCGTAGTCTACATGCATAATTTACCAATAATTGAAACATATTACGAGAGTAACTCTAACGAATGAGGCAAGGATTCTATGATTGGTCTAGAATCAATGGTTTTGTTCTTGCTTCCCCATTCGAGCCAATACTTAAAATTCACTAGTGAGTGATACGTATCGGTTTGAAGCATTACCGACCGCTAATCAGCCTAGGGTGAGGCAATTATCTCGACAAACACACTTTCGTTGATATTTTATTAAGTCTAGGCTACTTCAGCGTCGCATTGCATGTTACTCAAGCAAATGTTTAATTTACTATCGATAGCAAGGCGTATAGTATTTCCGTAATGGTACCAAATGAGGTTGATGTTGTGACTGATATTTGTTGGACTTCCCCTCTGTTTTGCAACTCGCCCAGTTGCTGATAATAAGACGCATCATATAGTAGTTTGAGCAAAAAACATGCTGGGTTATAAGGATTGAAATTTTATGTTCTTGATTTGGTTGGTCTGCTTTTCTAGTAAGCAAGATGCTCAGGGATAGCTCATTAATATTGAGGCGAGGAATTTCAATGGAAAGAAAGTAAGTAAGCGAAGCGTCATGCCGAGAATTGCTAAGCCTTCAGAACCTTGTAAGAACTTGTAGCCCACAACTTAATCTCAACGTCTTGTGAGGACTGATTAGCAAGCAGCAGGTCACCAACACTTCTTCCCATTAGATTATTATTCTCGACATTTGTAAAGCTTGGTTGCCTTAATACCATCGACAGTAAAAATGAGTGAGGCTACCTCGAAGCTGGGGTCGAGATTCCGACCTCACAGTCTATGCCGAAAATCACCTGATTGATCAGCTGTTTTTTACCTGGAAGTGGAGAGATCATTAAGAACCAAGATGCAGTAACTTGTTAGCCCAAAATAAGCTAAGGGATTAATTATATAAGATTTCATTTCCCTGCAAGCTCGACATAAAGAACATAATCATGAACACCACCCAAATCCTCCTCCCACAATTCATCTCTTCATATTCCGAAGGGAGCATCTTTGACACCCTTCAAAGTCCTATGTCTACACATTTAATAAAACAAGCCATTGTGGTGGGCTCGGGGATTGCCGGGCTCTCTGCAGCATCTCAACTTATAGCCCATAACATTTCAGTCTACCTTCTTGAACGGGCAGCAAAACCTGGCGGTAATTCTATCAAAGCCTCTTCTGGAATCAATGGTGCACCAACAAAGTACCAGCCTGTCCCAGATAACCTCTTTTACGATGACACAATAAAATCTGTAGGAGATGTGATAGCCACAGAGACGAAGCAACGCCAAAACCTCATTTCGACGCTTACAGAATCATCCGCTGAAGCGATCGAGTGGCTTGTGGACGAAAAGGGGATTGATCTCACTCGTGTCGCTCAGCTTGGTGGCCATAGTTTACCACGTACACATCGCGGTGCTGGAAAGATTCCTCCTGGCGCCTCTATTGTGACGACATTATTGAAATCTTTGAACGAAAGCTCTCTCTTTCACCTGGAGACCGAATGTGTTGTGACAAGAGTGATCAAGGAGGGCAGCTCAGTAGTAGGAGTGGAATATAGTTCAAAAGACGAATGCAAAACTATCAAAGGACCCGTAATCTTTGCTAGCGGTGGTTTTGGTGGTGACGCAAAAGGCATGCTCGCCAAATATCGACCAGACCTAGCTAACTTTCCATCCACCAATGACCCAAGGCCCGGGTCCCAAGCTCTTCTTACTGAAGTTGGAGCTCAACTTTTAGATATGGATCTAGTGCAAGTTCATCCTACTAGTTTTGTGGATCCTGATGATGTTTTGAAGCCGGTCAAATTTCTGGCAGCCGAACTACTCCGCGGTGAAGGTGGCATTCTGTTGTTCGACGGGAAGCGGTTTGTCAACGAAATGGACACCAGGAAAGCTGTCACGAGCGCTATATCCCAGCTGCCAGCCGAAGATGAAGTCCCAAAGCAATGGCATGTTCAAATTGTGCTTGATGAAGGTGTACATAAGAAAGCATCACCACACGTTGATTTCTATCTATGGAAGGGCTTACTGAGAATGACGACTGTTTCGGAGTTGATTGAGCGATTTCCTGACACAGCACTGAAAACTTTGGAGAATTACTCTGCGCTAGCGACAGGCCAGGGTAAAGACATTCATGGCCGAAAAACATTTGGGAGTTGGAGTATGAAAGAGGTCACTCCTGACACTATTATTTATGTTGGAAGAGTCACTCCAGCCGTTCATTTCACAATGGGCGGAGTTCTGATTAATGAGAATAGTGAGGTTCTAGATGCTGAGGGAAGACCAATCAAAGGCCTTTGGGCAGCAGGAGAGGTCACTGGTGGGATTCATGGCGAGAACCGGCTTGGTGGTTCATCTCTTTTGGAATGCGTGGTTTTTGGACGGATTGCTGGAGATCAAGTGGCTAAGTCATTCGCGTCCTTATGATTTAAAGCTATGTTTAAAAACTAGATGATTTAGCACAATGGAACGAATGATATTAGCTTGTGCTACTTCAACCTGCGCACCCTATCCTTATCTGTAAGCCATGAAATAGCCACTTGAATACACCCCCCCTTCCCCCGCTTTGTTAAATACTCAACAGGCTGATCAACCATCATAGCCACTTCTGTTCGTGGTACTAAGGTCTTCCCATCAAACTTCTCGCACCTGACAAAACCGCACCTGACAAACCTGTTCTCTCCACTGTGCTATAACTAGATGGGTTCTGAGTTGTAGACAGGCGCCGGCGTTTGTTCGCAGGGCTTATTGGGTTGGTTTCGTTCATTGGAGATGATATTCCATCCAAGACACCAGTGCCGCCAGTAGAAGAATGACTTTGCAGACTATGAGCTGACGCAACTCCTTCCAAAGACAAATCCGGATTTGCACTAGCTTCCCTATCCGTTATCTCAGAGTGCTGTTCTTGTTCTGTTATGAGTTGCCGATTAGAGATCGAACCACCAATTGTTGAGAGTTCTGTTGGACTTGAATTGCGCTCGGTAAAGCTTGTCTGTTGCCGCTCGGCTCCTGATTCTTCGGTCTGCTGAATTTGGTCTGTGTGCCCTCGTCCACTCTGGATTTCTTCTGGCCCTGCCAAATGTGTATCTGGATTGTCGCGTGATTGATCTAATATAATGTCTGACTCAAAGTGATGACCTAGGTGTGCCATGGAGTTATGTTGATCAACGGTACATGTTACTGTGGGCCAGTGGTCAAATTACTAAATTCGGCAAATTGTAGATACCGTTTATTAACTCACCTGTATTTTCGTGTCGATTGCGCGAAGAAACTGTTGTGAATATTTTATGGCAGCGGGAGCAAGAAAGTCTGTGTTCCTTGTCTTGTCTAATCTTTGGATTTGAAGAGGTATTTTTGGACACTTTCGTAGAACTTGGTGTCAACGTGTCGTTTCGAGTATAATTTGGTCCAACATCAGCCCTGCCGGTGGGTATACCTTTTCGATAATGGCCATCAGATGTCTGTTCAGTTTGCTGGGCCACTGCCGTATCAGATTCGAGTGGAGAAGGTGTTGGGTCTCTGACACGTCCACTCGGGCTCGGAGAGTATTCTGGATCTGAAAGCTCTTCTTCCCCTGTACTGGTTGGGGTACTGGGTAGAGATGACTGCATTCCATTCAGATGAGTGTGGCGAGGAGGATCTAAGTTCGTTAGACATTCTGAGGTAACATTATCTCTACTTCTGCGGATAGAAGCGAACATACCAATTGGAATCACAATTGATTCCCGGTAGATTGCTACATTCTCAGCAGGACGCAACTTTTCGAAATTGGTTTTTTGAATAATGGCAGAGTCCACTGTCTGAGTTTGCGCTTCATTCATGACAGGTCCCAAGACACATAATGAGGCGATTGTTCTATGGCTACTACCTACGCTGCTTGTTCCCTGTCCAAAACGTTCACTTTCTGTTTCATGGTGAACGCTGACTGATATTGATCCTGGATCATTAATGAAAAATCCATACCTAATATCTGTCGTAGCCGTAAAAGTTTTGAACTTGAGGGCTAGTTCAAAAACGCTCTTAAAACAATTACGTCGATCGTTCCAGACAGCAGTGTTCTCTCCCCAAGAATTGAATTCAATAGTCTCATAACCATTCAAATCACGAGTAAAAAAGGGGGCTAGAGAATTTGATAGGCGCGCAGCCAACACAGAAGCCACCCTTGGGACTTTAACCTCGCTGTGTGATGTCTGGTTCGCGACTCGTAGGAAAGCTGCTTTTTCCAGTTCTCTCAAGGTTTTCCAGCCACCTAACTAGTGAGTGACTTTGTACAAGCCTTCTAAATATGGGAAGGCCTGCTTACCTTGAAACATAACCTCTTGTCGATAGGCATTCAACAAGGAGTCCTCCTCCACATAGAACTCACTCATATCATAGTCGGTCATGAACACCCAGTCTCTTATTGCGGCTAGAGTGAGCAGCCTAACAACTAAGACGATACCAAACTTCATAATGCATATACGGAGCCGTCTCAAAACATCTATATCGTTGCCAAATACACTATGCAGCAGTGATGCCAGGTCTGACTGCTTTTCGATCCTTAGAATTTTCAACACAGTGTGACTTTCGTGGCTGTGCATAATCGATTCCAATTCCGATTGGATATTATCGACAAACGTTTTGATTTCGCTAATGACCTTGTCTCGGGTATCCTCTGGATCTCTGCTAGCGAATCTTGCTCCTTCCTCCGCTTCGTGGATACGTCGTAAGTAGCTTGAGATGAGATTTCTCTGATTACAGAGGATTTGTACGATACCATCGTTGTTCTTTGATTCTCGGTCATTGCAAGCAAAAGTGTGAGCCTGAACTTGTGCTTGTAGTTGCTCGTTCTTGATGATTAACTCGGTTCTTTTTTGATAGAGAGAGTCTGTTTCCTTTCCCCATTGTTCTCGGATCAGTCTGATTTCTTCATTCTTCTGCCACAGCAATCTATTCGTTGTTTCTACAGCCGCATTGTAACTTTGTTCCCATTCTACATTTGGACTAGTTTCTTCCTGTTCTCTGGCCGGAGAATTTTCTTCCAAATTTGGATCCCTAGGATTTAAAGTATCTGAGGGGAGGTTGTGAACTTCCTTCTCCCTAGCGTTTGTTGCCTCTTTCCTTATTTGTAAACCCTCGGATGTTCCAGGCATTGGCAATTTGGGGGGAGCTTTCCTATAGATAGACAACTGTTGCTTTACGGCATTTTCTAGGCTTGAGTCACCTGGAGCAAGAATTGGAAGGCAGGAGGTTCCTTTCTCTAGCACTTCTGCCAGGCGTGAGGTCCCTTTTATCATGGAACGAGCTGGTCGACCCGGACCTCCCCGCCGAAAGTCCACGAGTTTGTTCCCGACCTGTTGAAACGTGAAAACCTTGTTGACCTCTATCTTTAGAAGGTCGACTATGGTATCTTGGAAATTTTGACCATTCTCAATACAATAGTCAAGCCTGTTGAGACTCGAGTTAACCATTCATTCTTGTTAATTACCATTGAATTGGTTATGCTATATTTACCAAGCTAGTAGTCTCACACAATCATTAAACTCCCAAAGCCTGGGAGTATTGGCACTCAAGCTTGTTTTGGGCCGTTGTCTAACTTTTACAGCACTCGGCATGATCAATAAATTATTATTGTAATGAATGCTGATGGGAATGGGCAGCCGTGAGGTTCTCTTATGGTGGCTTCACCTCAACCAGTACGACAGATCAGCATAATAACCCTAGTAGCTCTTGCTCAGGTGTGGGTAATGTTCCACATGCGAACAAGGGATGCTCAGCACACCTACCCTGTACCAAGCAGCTGGATCCCGGACTTCCCCTCTCTGAAACAATCAAATATTGTCTACCTTGAAAACGGGTTAAAGCACGTGAGCAGCTGAATATAAGCCTGGATGCCTCTACTATAACCCAGACTTAACCTTAGGTCTAATTAGAAAGACAAAAATACAACTAGTCACAGAGGCCCATCAGAACCTAGGGCCTCTGGTCTAACTAAATGAGTTTTTTTCAGTATCTATAACCATATGGACAACCGGCAGGGTACAGTTGGTGCTTGCACATGTGGCGTCGAATTGGAATGCTTCCATTCATTATTCGTGGTTCATGTTAATGCCAAGTATCGAGTGTGGACGATAAATGATTTTTTTTCAAAAAGAAAACCGAGAAAGAAAAACAACTCCCAATAGCAGTAGTGCATCAAATACTGGTAGAGCATCCATCTCGCCCTTCATAGGCTACAAACACTATCAACAAATCTGTAGCCCAATATACCGTTGTCGCACACAGCTAATGCATGTTCCCAAAATGCCTCACCAACAAACTTGACAGATAACCTCTCATGATAACTGGTTTCAGTGGGTAGGATTATATTGTTTTTTTGTTTGAAACTTGCACAGGGCTGGGTCAGAGACGGTCCGGGAGCCTGCATATTTTGGCCAGCTGTTGTGTGGTGCTGACCCAGAGCAGCATACATATAGCTTTAACCTGGTCTAATATCTACTTGCTTTGCATTTTCATGTAAAATAACTCCTCCATTCCTTATTGCCTCTAGTTTGGGATTACCTTTTCTGAATTTCCTAAACTCTTTCAAAATTATCCAAATACCACCTCACCCTGAAGTACAAACATGCCTGAGCCAAATGCTGCCGTGCATAATTCCGAACTGGAGTTGTTCTGTCAAGACTGGAAACATGAGCTCGTACAAACTGCTAAAAGAGCTACTAGAACTCAAGATAAGAAAAAGACACCAAGGATGCTCGGATCATCTCAACAAGAAGAGCCTATGACTGGAACTGGAGTTTTCACCGATGACCAACATACCGTAGTTGACTCAGATGCGCCTCGTGGTCCATCGCTTTCTAATATTTTTAGCTTCAATAGGAATAGTCCATTTCAGGATGGTTCTTTTACTAGCGGAGGTGCCAACTTGACTACCGAGGATCAGGAAGTGGTAGTTTCACCGACCAATCCTCGAAAAATTGTCCTTGGTTTGGACTATGGAACTACCTTCTCCTCCATTTCTTATAGTGAGCATCCAATCAATGCAAATCACCTTGAAGCCCTCCCGTGGGAAGTCAAAAGTATTTCAAACTGGCCAGATGCCGCTGCATCGAGTTACCGGAAGCAAGTACCGACTGAAAGCTGGTACTCATCAGTTGCACCCCCACGAGATCCATTGGTTAGAGGACCAAACACAAGTCATAGATCGGTGACTGGTGCAATGCATCAAGATTCCAATGATGACCTAGACGGCACAAGTGATGAGGATGAATACGAAGACCAACACCAGAAATCTCATACTATAATCGATCAGCTTTTCATGGTACGTGACAACAACGTCTTCGGATAGGAAAACTCACTGTGACAGGACATCGCGCAAGATCAGAACCCTAGCGCCGAAATAATCAATGAAGAGCACCCAGGAGTATATCTTTGGGGATACTCGGTTCCTTATCAACAATATTCGGCCAATTCTGACAGGGACCCTTGGGGTTTGGTAAAATACGCCAAGACGATTTTACTTGATACCCAATACACCCACCAAGATCGACAAATACTGGAGCCATTAATCGATGAGTTGATAGGTAAGAAGATTATTCGTATACACGCACCGAAAGGCTCATCAGACCCTCGAAATGTGGCTGATATTATCACCGACTTTCTTACTCGAGCTTTCATACATGCCAGGAGGCAGCTAGAAGCAATGCAGGTATTTGCTACTGGTTGTATCATTCAATTTGTCATGACTGTTCCCACAATTTGGAAACCCCAGTCCTCAAGGATCCTCCAAGATTCAATTGCAGCTTCTATCAAGGCATCGGGCTTTGGAACTTTAGATCAAGGATGCGTAGATAATCTCATCATTATTTCGGAGCCTGAAGCCGCTGCCACTTACCTCATGTCTTCATCCAAGACGATGTTGGTACGTTTGCAGAAGTTCAAATTGTTAACTATTCTAAATGACCATGCTAGGCTGGCGAGACATTTGTGTTACTGGATTGTGGGGGAGGTACCGTCGACGCTGTTAGTTATACTGTTGACACAATATATCCACTGAGATTGGGGAAAGAGGAGGTTCCTGCTGATGGTAAGTCACTCGCTCTCTCCAAACTTTTCCTCTATATATATTCGGTGATATTACTGATACTAAAAAGGTGATAATTGTGGAGGTTCTTATGCTAATATGAATTTTCGAAATCTCATCGAAAGGCGCCTTAAAGACGAAACATATTTATTCACTAATGGCGAAACTAAACGAACAATTGTGAATCGTTTGATGCCAGCATTTGAAGATGATTACAAGAGACGTTACGATTGCACGAAACGATGTTGGCATCGCATACGAATCCCTGGATTGTAAGTGACAAAAATGCAAGCATCGCTGCCCAATGAACATAGTTGGAAGTTATGCTTTTTTAATAAGCTATGCCATATGTGTTATGACCGCTAGGGTTTCAAATCATTTTTCCACTCCCCGAGGCTGAATTAACTCTAATGCCTACAGGATTGGTGACGAGGAAAGACCGCAAGGCGAGCAGAAACGTTTCCAAGCAAACTATCTTATCATGAATAAGTAAGTCCGAAAGACCAAAGCCTATATGCTTGCAACAGCGCCATACTTTTTCTATTGGCACCGCGGAAAATCATCTCTAATTTTCAATAGCTCTGACTACGATATCATATTTCAGCCACTCCTGGAAAGAATTGTTAATCTTTTAGCAAAACAACTTGAGTTGGTGTATGATAAAGGGAAGTTCGTAAAGGTGCATTTTATACCCTATCCTTCTAATTTCCTCACATATCAAAACTAATCCTGACGTCATCAAACAGAAAGTTTTTCTCGTAGGTGGCTTTGGATATGCCCCATCGGTGCGAAGCTTCCTCAAAAAATACCTTGCACATCTATCTTCCAAATTGCCCCATGAAATAACATTGATAACCGATGAAAAGAACTCGTAGGTCATCTAGATATATCTATATACCGATATTGATTTCCGCATCTAATTCACACGCAGCATTACTGCTGTTTCAGCCGGTGCGGTGCTCAGGGCCCATAACATGGATCATGGCCCCGATCGGATTGCCCAATCAAGCTATGGATTTCTACGGAATGAGCCATACTCCCCTAATACCTTTGCAGGACACAGAAGAGGTACTCCTTTTGTATCCGATCTCGATGGTGAAGACTATGTGCCGACTGTCCAATATTTCATGTTCAAGGTAATCCCCCCTCCCTTTTCCTAATTCCCCCTCTGGCCGCGACTACGATATGAGAGTTTGCCAAGTCTAACATAGGAAAGACCAAGGAAGTACCCTTCAAGAAGCAGATTGCGTCTTTTACCTGCATACACACCTTTCCTCTTGATCAAAAGAAGCTTCTCTGCGAAGAAATCCTTTATGTTCTGGACAGAGAAGCTGAGTCCCACTATACTAAAGATGACCCTATGAATGAAGGTAAAAATTATACAACGATGAGCAAAATCTCCAAAGCTGATAACTACATTGCAGGTCTTGAGGTCGCAGGCAAGATTCTTCTCGATATGACTTGGCTTCGAGAGAAAAAAATCATTCGAGCAGTGCGTGGGCCAAAACGCCAAGGTAGATTGCACTATCGTGTAGTATATGATCTTGTTGCCTTTGTGGAGGGGCGTAACTTGAAATATGAAGCTAGGTATCCGGCTGGGGCAGGTGGAAAATCACACGTTCAGAAGACGAAGCAAGTTAGTATTGCTGCTGCTTTTGAGCCAGGAACAAAGTAGATAGATGCAGTGTCTTTGATTAAAGAATTGCAGTCGCGTATTATTATCAGTGAGATATATTTTCGTGGTCTGTAAGCGATATTAGGCGGTTATAAACAGTACGTAGCTGAGGTGACAATTCGAACAATGTTGTACGGCACATAAATACTTGGTGAAGGAAAAGTAGTCCACAAGGGAAGAATGCAACGGTTTGAGGTCTACAAGTACCTAGTTACCTCTGACTTACTCTCGTTATATATTATCAAATCAATACCTGAAGTCATTGCTATGAGTCTACGAGCTGGTCTTTCTTGAGCAAATTTCAGATAGCTTTGATATAGTTTCATAACCTTAGACTAGGATAATTATGGCGAATCACTTGGTTTAAAATAGCCGATTTGGGTACCCGACCCGACCATGACATCTTCGGCTACTCTAAAATTAAGTGCTGACTTAAGGCTTAGCAAACAAGCGCTCACATATGTTCAGTCCAGTTTATTATCTGACTATCAACAACTGGCGGATTTCATCGCAATGAAGAGGATATTTAATAAGTTTTGGCGGAAGGACTCCTCGCAACCGCAACCAAAAAAAGTTCTACCACCAATAGAACCAGAGCGCCTCGGACTTAAATTGATATATGAACATGAGAACCCAACGATCGAGTCAGCAAAAGTCATCCCCACTCGAAGAAGAAAACTTTAACTAATTATAATTTAGCATTATCGTTATCCATGGACATGGAGGCCATTGGAAAGAGTCGTGGGTGTACAAACAGGAGGACGGTACGGAAACGTTCTGGTTGCTTGACCTCCTCCCTGAGATATTACCACAGGCAAGGGTTCTCTCGTTTGGTTACGATGCTTCGGATGCCTTGGCATCACCACTCGATGATATCGCCTCCAAATTTCTACATGAAATCATCCAAGTGAAGGGTAAAACCGAGGTTAATTTATGGTCTTATACTATTTTCTCAACTAACAATTTTAGACTAAACACCGGCCCTTGATTTTCATAGCTCACAGCTTCGGAGGAATGTTATTGAAAGGAGTAAGTATTTTGTGTCACCCTTTGGATCTTGTCTCATTGTGTTAAGGTTTTGGGAACCTGTGTGGGAATCTGGCCGGGCCAGGTATTGGGTGACCTCCGATCAGCAACCTATGGAATTATATTCCTAGGCGTACCTAGAAATGCTAAAGATTCCTTTGGAACCCTTGGAAATTCGATGATGGGCACAGATGATTTAGCCGACACTCCATTAATTGCAGCGCTGAAAAGGGATGTCCATTGGCTAGAAGACCAGACTGAGAGCTATGATCAGATCAGTGATGAATTTGCTGTAACATACTTCGTAGAGTCTGATGGAATGTCTGTAAAATCCCAAGTATCGCCAGAAGATACGCAGAAGAAACAAGAGATTGGCCTCAACAGGACACATGGTATGATGACCCGCTACCCATCAGCTGATGACGATGATTTCAAGAAAATTGCTGCATGTTTGATAAACATGGTGGAGCATGCTCCGGAAACATGCGAGGCGAAAGAATGGTTTTTTCGAGAGTAATTGTCACTCCATACGTAAATACACTTATTTGTTCCCCGAAAGACGCAAATTCAAATTGACTTTCTCATCCCCAGAGAGCGATTCCGTCATAAATGTGTCTTATTATTATTTTCCAACTCAGACATATACACACCCCAGTCTTTGGGCGATTTTTGAGATATCTAAAATCTTTTGAATGGAAGCCTACATGAATTAGCATGTTAAGTATCATAGACAACAAGTAACTTACCACTTCCCCCTCAACGTAATTACAGCCCATGTCCCCTCATCGTCAACCTCTTTCTCAACCTTCGTACTAAAGCTGATTGCACTCATAATCCCATCCCCAAACTTCTCGTTCAAAACCGCTTTGTACGCATATCCATAGTTCTGGATAATCTCATACAATCGGTAGACCAACGGCTCCGTCGGTGGCATAGGCGAAACCTTACCACGGTCTGGAAACCCGGCAAGTTGGGTGGTGAGAATGTTCTCGTCCAATTCTAGGAGAGAGGATAATTTGTTGATATCAGCTGTGGATGCTTGAGCTTGGCCGTAGAAAAGAGCTGCGACGGCAACTTCGGAACGGCCCAACGATGAGGCGATCGACTCGAAGGTCAATCCTTTACGAGCTTTTGCATCAAAAAGAGTTTTGGATGAAGCAGGAAGACGGTCAATCAATGTGGTCTATTTAAGTTAGCTAGGAAGTTTGATTTGGAATTTGAGGGGATTCGCAATTGCGGGGTAATGAGGGGCACAAACGTCAAGCACGGCGATGTTCGCGGAGTCTGCCATTATGAAATTTTGGGTTTTGGTTTAGTTGATTTGAGGGTGTTACTCAGAAGAAAGAGACGGAATCGAAATAATTATAGAGGTGAAGGGTGGCGGAGAGGTGATGTTTGTCATTACTCCCATCGTCATCCCCGAGAAATATCCGAGAACCCCGCTATTCATCCAATATCCATATCTAAAAAATGGATGTAGCTGCATATCATAGTGTGTTGCAATTTACCTTTGTTTGATTACGAGAAATTCGAATTTCGGTGTTCGAGTCGCAAGATCGTCGGGGTTTGACTGTGGGATGACTGTAATCTTTCCAGGGAGTTTATCTGACTGGGCCGGTAAGTCTGGATATGACCATAAGGAACGAGTGGTGAGTGACGATATACACATC
>Ga0247734_1000658_pt1 | contig 29037 bp, 22 predicted proteins | sample UWRJL103311B2_FD_180933 | JGI IMG/M metagenome (GOLD analysis project Ga0247734, IMG submission 180933) | Plant litter microbial communities from Arlington Agricultural Research Station in Wisconsin, United States - UWRJ-L103-311B-2 | ecosystem: Environmental > Terrestrial > Plant litter >...
TTTTTTTTTGGAAGTAGATACTGTACTTCGTGTTGCTGGAGGCTGCGGAATTATCATTGCTGATGAATAAATGGGCCCGTAGTGTATAGTATGGTGCTCTTCTAGAGTCTTTTTGCTGTTGCTATCTTCCTTTTCGAGAAGTGCTCCTCAAGAAGCTTTTTGTGCCACAGGTTTTATTTGCATCCTCAATCTCATCAATGCACTTCCGTCTTTGATATTCTTTCTTCTTTCTTCTTTCTTCTTGCGTGATGCGTGCAAACCCAGACTTGATGAAGGTTCATTTTTCCCTTCCTTATTCTATGATAGGAAGCCAACGATTACAATATTCTTAAAGCTGAGGATCCCGGGTCTCCAAAGCCATTCTCTTGCTGAGAGGTTGAGAAAACTCTAGACAAAATATGTTTATCATAGCAATATCCAATGCATGAAACGAAGCTCCTGATGAACATCGAGCCATCATGTCGTATCCCACGAAGAAGTCGAATGGTGTTCATTTGGAGATTAAAAGCTTGAAGAGCTCTTGAGGTGGCCATCAAAATCAGTGAGCGGTGCTCTAGTCAGTTGCTGATGCTGAGTATATTTACCGTGGCTTTGAGTGTATGACAAAGAACCTCACCATATCATACATAACAATTAACAATAAGAAGCCGTTCAATCGTAGAGTGGCTTATGCGAGAGTTTTACTTTGTTTGTGAGTATGATTATTGACTGCAAGGCAGGTGGTATATTACACTCATCATCACTTGCTGCTATAGAATACGGGACACAATGACTTCCTTTTTCTTGCTGAATTTTTGATTCAAATGATGAATATCTGAGCGTCATTCCACATGCCAACTCATAGTTTCTGAGGGTATTTACTTAGCCATTTTGGGGCTAATTCAGTCTTGATTTTGTATTGCTGGCGATGACGCTTTCTCGAGGATTTAAATTTTGCTAGCCTGTTTACAAGATGTATGTAGTATTCAATGACTCAACCAGTGAATTTAACGTGTCCATCAACAGCCTTCTCTGTCCTTCAACCCTTCTGCCAGGCCACCTTGTTCTGACTAGCTCCCTTGCAGATTAAGACAATAGGGCTTCACTACAATTCTGAATTAGTAAAATCAGCAGGTTCAACTTCATTCGTCATTAATATTGTCTCTGGGGTTTCATGATCATAAAATGACCTAACTTATGTGAATAAATCGGGAAGGCACCCATAGCTCCATTACTCTTGCCTTCTAGACATGTTAGTGGAACTTCCCGACCAAGGAGTCAAACTGTTCTTTCAATGTTTGGGGTTTGCCATGTTTCCAAAGCTTCCTATTGAGCTTCGTTGGAAGATTATGGAATATACTAACCCTCGATGCCGACGTCTTGTGTGCAAAGTTTGCCCTTTTGGCGACAATTATAGAATTTCTGAAATTTTCATATCCCCTGGAGTTCCGGTAGCGCTTAGGGTCAATTCCGAAAGTCGTTTCGAGGCACTTAAACAATATGAAGCCTTTGAAGAGGACAAATTAAAAATGGTTGAGTGTGCTTGCTACACTCCTCGCAAGAAGTTTTACTTCAGCCGTGTTTTGGATTTCTTTTACATCCAAAACGTGGAAACCACAGGCCTCGAAGACTACTTATTTAGGTATGTGTGAATTTTCCGCCCGTAAAAACCAACCTTAGTTTACAATTTAACTCCTGATAGACGACCCAGCATACCTCCGGTTCCTGACCTAGACCCGAAGGTTATTGAAATGCTTCGTTAGCTTTCGATGGCAAAAATTTCACTATCTGGAGATTTATACTCACGCATGACGGTACTCATCTATTCCTTGGGACCCCAACAGCTTGATTACTTCCGTTGCATGTTCTTCGGAGCTTTGAGCACATCCACTCGCTGGAGAAAATTACTTCAAGCAAGTTGTCACTACAGCTATGTAACTTCATAGTTGTAATATGACGGCCTATCAAAGAATCTATCATGCTAGGATCGCATGCTGAAAAGAACCCGCCCCATAAACTGACCGTGGCTCTCTTAATCTTTACCCAAAAGATGAGGTTGTGATGTATGTCACGAAATTACTTGACGATCATGACCCAATTAGCAAGCTGTCAGAACCAGAAATTAAATACATCACAAAATTCAGTAACCCTTATGCGTATTTCTGGAGGCTATCTGGTCCAATACCAAAACTTGATAGGCATGCTGGAATTTTAACTTGAAGATCGCAAACTTTGATGTTTGTAGCCTACGGCTTTAGTGTGGTAAACGACGCAATTCGCTTTCTTCGCATTCCCCTCTGGTATAATATGTGCTTCAAAGGAGAGCATACTGCTGGTCCTCAATGGCAAGAAATTGATCTACCGCACGTCTGCCTGACAATACCCCCATATCATAAATTCACCCGGAAATGACACTTAGCTTTCATACTTCAGGACTTTTTAGTTAAGAGAATTCTACACTGAGCGGGATGAGTGGCAGATATCTTATCTGTTTTCTGTAGTCTTGTGGACGAAGAGAAGTGCGATATCTGCCAGTGCCAGCGATAATAAATATTCTAATGAGGTTTCCTATAAATCAACCATAAACTGCACCCAGAACTCCTCCTTCCTATTGTTGTCACTATTAGATTGCCAAATTTCTTCCCGGCATCTTAGAGTTGACGCCCTTTTTGTTAATAATGTGAATCTCTGAAGGGCCGCTTCGCCAACACCCTATGTTTGATGATATCTTGTTGAGTTTCTGGAGATTTAAGTTTGGTCTGCAACAGCTTAATTGCAATACGTTTGTAATTGAAGGAGTGGGTGGGGTTTTACTTTTTGGATGAAGAGCCTTCCTTGTCCTATGTCATTCACATTTACCTATTTACAATTCTGACAACTCTTTTGTTTATTTAGATAAGTACCAAATTCATATTTTTCGTCTTCTTAAATGTCCACTGATGAGAACTAATGAGTGAACCGACGATCCATTTTTCTTAAGACACATGTAATTTGTGCCGCTAACCTCACCGTTTGAAGAATGCCGGGTTTAGGACTCAACGCAGGCGAACTGAAAAGCAAAACCCAGCATTCTTATAGGGCTTGATGATAATGCCCGTTCGTTACGTCCCATCCAACTCTACCTCGTTGAGCCCGTGCTGACTCTCTTAACTAGGTCATACCATACACTATCGATACAAACCTCCTTAGCGAACGCTGGTGGTGCATGAGGGTCACATCAGAAACACTTGATAGTTCGATCTCTTCTTGAGAGTCAGCTAAACATCTTTATGCTATAATTCGCATAACTCATGGCTTTACGACTGTGCATTTGGTCCGAGCTGTGGTCAAGCTAACGACCGCTATGTTTTCTCCCTGGAAGCACTACCTATATCACCATTAAGCCAACTCCCGCCAGACATTGTAGAAACCTTGTGGGAGGTTCTTACAATTGTGAGAACTTCGTTTTCGAATAATATCTTCAGGTACTATAGCTCGAAAAGAACTGTGGAGTCGGTCTGTACTCAGTATGCAACATATTTGAAGGAGTTTGTGGTTATTTTTCTCAAATGAAATATGAGCCCAAAAGCGATAAGTCCATCCAGTATTTGCTATATAAAAACTAAAAGATTTCTCTACTTGTGATTGCCATTGTACGGGTTCATGAAGTGGTGAGCCAGAAACAATATCTCTCCACTGAATTTGGGGTGGAACTAGTTTCTGCTAGCGTCCCATCTCAACTCGGATGCCAACACTGAATTAAAACGGAAAAGGGGTTGTATAATATCAACAGCTTCCTACTATCTTTACGAAAATTATCTCGGGTCCCATTCTTGACTAGTAGACTAACTCGATTCAGCTCGCCGGGTTTAAAACTGACTTTTACTAAAACCAAACCCAATTGACAATTATCACAGTAGCATCAAAGCTAGGTTTGATAAACTTTACAGTTCAATACATACGTCCCTCTTCTTTCAAAATTTATTTTCCCTTGGGAAAATTAATGATTAGCCTAACAACTATATCATAGTCAAAGATCCTAAACACTTAAAAGATGACTTCTCCACTACCTCCGTTCGCACTACTCACGTCTCGCTTGATTATACTCCCAACACCATCAGCAGTGGAAATATCAGAGTATCGTGCTATGTATGCACATATCCACTCCCTGCCTGAATTCTGTACGATGGCCTTCGGGCACCATTACCCGCCCCGCATCACCTCAGATAACGCCATGAAGGAACAGATTTCAAGGGAGATATCTAGGAACTGGAACGGAAAGGGGTTAGGAGATTGTGCTGTAGGACTATGGGCTGGTCCTCAAGACCTGGGAAGGGAAATCGAGGTTAGTGCTACGAAGTTCCGGCTCGTTGAAGGTGGCCAACTCGACAATCTGCTTGCGTTGCTGGGGAATGGCTCAGAGCAGGTGACCTGGGTAGGGTATGTAGGTGTTAGAGATGCGACGGGCCTGCTTCCACCTAGATGCATAGATGATGCACCGTTGCCATCTTGGGAGGAATTAGTTGAGGTCCGATATGGATTTGTGCCTTCAGCGTGGGGGAAAGGTTATGGGACAGAAGCGGCCAGAAGCTTGATGCTCTGGGCTACGAGAGAGCGAGGTGTACGACGATTTATTGCGGAGACCGAGAAGGCGAATTCGGGGAGTGGAAAAATCCTGGGGAAATTGGGGTTCGTGAAGCGGGAAACGACCGAATACTGGAAGGAAGAAAGCGAATTTGAGTGGGAGAAGGTTGTGTCATGAGTTTGTCCTGCAGTTTAGAGAAAACCAAACAGAAGATACCCACCTACCTATTATGCCAGGTTAAGAAGTAAAGGCTCCATTCAATTGGGAACCCTCATAATAAAACCATTTCAGGAAACCTTTTCCCTTCAACAGAGAGGAGCACTGTTCACTCATGCATATGAAGTAACCCAGGCGCAAACAACGGCAGCCTGTCCGTCCGTTATCTTTGGTGTTTCGTGATCAGAATGGGCTACTGTGAAAGCCCCAGCTCGTTCGCCCAAACATCTTTGTTACCACACAACGGCATCATGAACATCAAACACCAAAGGCCAGCTACGCCGCGTAGTTGCTGCTATCGGTCGAAAAAATGGGTAAGCCCCGGCTCCCCGGGGTAGCAGAAACTTGTAAGGATCATGAACGCATTTCTTCTCTGTTGATAGGTAGGTGGGTACTGTATGTAGGGTTTTCTTGAATAATATTTTGAATGTATGAAAATCATACATCAGAAGTTTTGCGTAAGATACATAGATATAACGCAACCAACGCAGATCAATACATATACCCCATATTTTCTTTTTTACTCATTGAAAAAGTCTGTGCAGTGGATTTTCTTTCTCTGACTCGTATGTCGACTTCATTAGCTAGGGACAAGAGGATCAGGTTCATTCGTTATTTGTTATATTGTTGGTCTATCTGGTTTCATGAATTGACGCAAGCAACGGTCCTCGAAGAGCTTGCAAGCTTGCAAGCTCGTAAGAGATGGGATATCAGATGAACATTCATTTCCACAGCAAAGCAAGGCAAAGAAATCCAACAGGAAAGCACCTTCCAGGAAACAAGCCTCCCTTGCCCCCTCAGATAGATTGTAAATTTTGTAGAATAATGGAGACGCTGAAGCTTCGTCACCACCCATATGAGGGGATGGGGCTTTCATCAATCTTAATAATCGGAATGGGTGAACCGAGAGTTGGGACGGATATTCGAATGTGCGAGACGCAGCTCTCAAATATCTCCACACGCTCGAATCAGATGCGTCCAACTCCATTCCCACCTGTCGTAGATGCGACTGGCTACCGGCTTTAACCTTACAGGAAGGGGAGAAAATGAAAAGGTTCTCTAATAAATTAATGAGGTCCCGGGGGTGTGGTGGGTGGTGGTCAGGTTGAAAGAACTAGGCCTTGTGAGTGGTTGTGAGTGGAAGGGTTAATAGGATGGACACCACTAGGGCTCTTAGACTGTGTGGAAGAAACGCAATTTCATGCGATAATATACCTATCAACAGTACTACTGGCCCGTACGATGGTATGGTACGGTACGGGATAGGTGAAGCTGTATAAACTTAATAAGATCGCACGCTTAATTCCCCGGAATCCCTGGGTTCATGGACAGACCGGGTCTGGGGCAGGGAGGAGGGCTAGAGGGACCATAGAGGGCCTAGGTGTTTGATTTGAGATATCCCATTGCTTGTGACTGAGGCTGATTCAAATAAGTACTTAGATAGCAAGAGATGTGTGGTGCATACTGTATACGAAATGAGATTAAGGGCGGTCGTTTTACGGAGCTACCGTGTGGGTTGGTGCAAGAGCGGGATGACGATTTGGCATATCCCTTGGGACTGCGACTTTCTACTGCACCAACAGGGAGAAACCCTTGGGAAGTTGATGACTCGTAAAATGATAGCAAGAGATTAGCATCCGAAAGACATATCCCGCATTGTTACCGTAAGTAAGTAAGAGCAGGAAATTCAAAGAGTGAGGTTTTCGCAAAAGGTCACGTGCGTCAATCCTTCTTCACCAGAACCAAGTTTATTATCTCCACGCGACAAGACACACCACCCTGCCACCACACCACCCAAACCACGCCAGAGAGCCAAGAGTCGAAACACTGCCCATCGACCCCAAGCCAGGGGTCAAAATACAATAATATTTGTACGTACTGTATTGTATGTAGGTAGAATTGTCATCGGAAGCTGCTGATTTGATTTCTATTACAGTACCGTGTGATCAAATCATCAATCCAATCAATCCAATCGAGCCTCACATCTTTCCTGGTGGCTATTAGTTGGTTGTAATTGTATTGATTGATGGTATGATTGCTACACGTCGCGAGAGCCTTCCCTATTATCATAGAGCATGGGGTCTATATGGATATACTCCAGATTTCACGATACATGTGCAAGAAATCGAAGCTCGTCGGCCTTTCACGCGATGTTTCAGTGGTTTATCGGTCTTGGGAGAAAGTTTCATCTCATATCTTGAGACTCTCGTTGCTTCATCGGGCATCGCCCCTGGTACGGAACAATAGACGGCCCGTGACAACAACAATAATCTGTACAGGCTCTGTACAAGTACTCTACTGTACTGTGCTGTATAATAGGGATAGCTGGGGTGCGGGCCACCACTCGAACGGTTCGTACCATTTATGACTTATTATAAGGCTGGAAGAAGTTAGGATCCACCGATATTGGTAAGGAGAAGCCCTGTCGGTGTCTGGCCACTGGCCAGGCCGCAGTCGATCTTGGTTCTTGAACCTCAAGAACAAAAGAACACCCTTGGCAAAGAAAGAAATAAAGAAAGAAAAGGCTCTGCAGTCCGGGAGACCAGATCAGATACAGGACTTACGTATTGGACATTTCATAGGATGATAATGGAGGAGGAGGAGGAGTCAGGGAAACAGTTATGCCCATGGAAGTCGTCATTCACTCAACCCTATTCGAGGATGCATCTCATACATGCTAATTCACTCGGTCGTATTCCTTCTTCTTCACCACCACCAGTCTCCCGAATTATAATTAATTGTTCCACCAGAATAGAGTTGGCTGCTTGTGGCGGGCGGGGGCCACACGCTGCATGACGCTATCCCTTGACATGGTGGATGATGGTACGAAGTAAATAGTGGAAATGGAGTGGCCGGGATCTAAGCGAGAAATCTGCGACGACAATCGAAACCCTCAAGTGCATCATCAATGCCCATACCCACACTTGGCCCAGGGATTCAACCCACCAAAAGAGACAATGCTCTCATCAAGAGGATACCGAAGCTGGCCACCGCCGTGATGGCTCTTTCTTTTCTTTGCTGTTCTTTATTTTGGATCTAGAGTTCAGTGAGCTTCTGGCGCAGAAAGTCTCCATGAAATACAAATATATATAACTAGGAAGGAAAGCAATCTCCTTGGAAAAAAGGGTAACCCCGTTCTCAACCATGCTTGTTTTGAGTATGTCTCTCTGTGCAGTCCAAGTCGTCATGAAACCCGGGCTGCCGTGGCGGATCCCTCCCCCCTCGTACACTAGCACCAGTTCTTACAAGGAGAATATCTGTGAGTTACCACTAGGCCCATCGGCCATGGTCCATTCCGCCCTGGAGACGATTGAGAACGTGCATGGTTCTCTCTTATACTTCATGCGATCCTTAGCAGTTGCACCTTCGGCGTCTCAACATCATTCCTTTTGGTTTTTGCTGTCACTTTGTTCTGTCGTTCTTTCTGTTTTGCCACTTTTTTTCTTCACTGCTGGATCAGATCAATCTTTACTATTACTTCCGGTCTGGCCTATCGGTACTCCACTCATTGCAATCTTTCCTCAGCGAGGCCTACTTTCTGTCAACCTTTTATCATCTCTTCGACTTAACACCATTCAATCTTCATGACTTAAACAACTTCACGACGGCAACGCCTCGGCTCGCTGCCTCACTAGATCTACTTGGTCAAGCACTGGTGCATACAACGGCTGGGCAAAGATGGCGGACTCGATAGCGATGGTGCTGGCAAGAGGTCTCAATGGCACGGGGGCGTTTGGATATGGGACAGGTGCTCAAGCACAGAGAAACGCAACCGGCAGTGGGAGGAATGGTACCGCTACTTTCAACCTAATTCAGAATCTGGTGTTTGCACAGAGCAAATCGGTTCGGACATCAACAATTATTCTGGCAGCTTTCAATGCACTGGCTGCTTTCGCTACAGCTGCCAGTATACTATACGACTGCTATTGGTCCTCAAAACGATGCAATCCCAAATTCCGTGCTGCGTATGTGAAAATTCGATCTAGCTATTCAACGTGTTGTGAGCTGACCATGGTTAGGAAATTCTGCGCATCACAAATACACCCGGCTGAGGCATTTCCGCTGATCATATCGATTGGTATTTTCCTCCAGGGGCTGGTCTTCGCAGGCGTCCAAGGTACTGGTTTAAGCTCCTTATTTATTAAGGGTTGTGGGACGATAGCACAGTTCATATGGCCAGGTGAGTTTTGCGAGGGATTGGAGGAAAGCCGTCATTAACCATAATAGCTATATTCATTGTGCCATATTTACAAACGGTCTTCGGTATTGAGTGTGCGCTTCGGTCGCTTCGAAGGTTGCCATTCCAAGCGAGAGGAAAATACGATGTGACTGTTTGTTCTGTTGTTGTTATTTTATTGCTCATAGGGACCTGGCTCATATCTCACATTACGCCGGAGCCGAACAGCTGCTTTGCGTCACTGATATGGTATGTATCGGCGTTTGGATTTGAGGGGATGGTTATTCTCTCGGTATGCGGTGGCCTCATGCTCATCAGCGCCATGACAATATTCATCAGACTGTCAAGTGTGAATATGATCGACCAACATCAAAGAATTGCAGCTTCTAGGATGGTCTACTACCTAGTATTAGGATTGGTGTCATTGGTGAGAGTCGCTTCATATTTGCAATTGAAAACACGCTAACTCATCGAAGGCCTTCATCATACCATATTTCGTTTCTCAAACAGTTGGCAATGGAGAAATCAAAGCTGCTATGATAGCAACGGTTGTACTAAACCTTTCAGGCTTAATGACCGGCCTATTACAACTATTTTTGAGATCTAATACGGCCACTACATCCTTTGGGCCAAAGAATACTAGATCTTGGGATATTAAGAAGCACCAAATTAGAATGTTTGGACCCAACGAGCTCGCATTCAACAATCTGCTCGCCGATCCAGTTTCTGGACCTCGCTCAGTCGGTGAGACGCCAGGCAAATCAATGAGTCAGACAAATTTAGTAGGATGGGAAGGACATGAAAAGCAACGAGGGATGAGCATGGAGTCTATTCGGAGCCCACCACCGATTGCCTCACCTACGAGATATAATCCATTGACATCGAATTCTGTAGCTCCGTTACGAGTGATGCCTAAACCAACAGACTTGAATGGAGAGCTCCAATTAAGGTCAATGATTTCGCCACATCAAGGACATGGACGAAAGCAATCGTACTCGCTGTTTCCAAATGATCCAGACGAGACTCCACGACACGAACAAACCTCCGTATACGACATTGATGACATGCTATCCCCACCAGAAGTGTTTGGGGGTAAAGCACGAAGACATCGACGAGATTCATCAGTAATTTCGTCTGCTACTGTCCAAATTGGACTACGACTATCAGGTTTTGTCATGTCACCATCGAAAGAGGATATAGCGGCACTACCATTCCCATCAACCACATACAATGCCGGCTCAGCAGGAACTTTGCAGCCTTTACATATTGCGGCCCAAATGCGACCAAACTCTCCTCTGGGGAAGGTCTCGCAGGATTCGCCCTCGCAATCAAAACCACTAAACCTTGGTATCAAATCACCCACTCAGGCATGTGTGAATAAGATGCTGCCTCCGACTCCACTCCAGGGCACTTTTGCTCCGCTTGCTCAACGTGTCACCGAGCCCGAGAGAAAGGTTGAGAGTGAAAAAAGGAAGAGCGAGGAGCAATGCCAACTGAGCCCTGCCGTCTATTCTCCAGTAAAGAAGACGATCAACTCTCCCACCTCATCACGTCAGAGATCAGATTCAGGTCGAGAGCCACCTTCTGAAATAAGCAAAGGGGATTGGATTTAGGCCTGTATAGACAAATAGATGGTGTGATGTATATGATGTGGGGATGTCTTCGTTTCTAATGATACCTTAGTGGTTGTTGCGGATCTTTCAATTATATCTATTTGTGCAGCGTTTTGGCGCGCGGCGGGAATCACGCATGGGCTGGTGTCAGCTTTTAGACATCAAATGCAAATGTGTATGAATTCGAAGGGGTGAGGAAGAAAACTTCGTACATAGTCAATACTGAAAGTAACTTCGTTTTATCATACTATTTTCTACATAGAACTGTCTGCTTGTTCACATTGCAATCTCGCTTCAAATTGCCTCTGGCACAATCACGATATCACAGTGTTGTTTCGGATGTGCCTAGCATCTGCCGACTGCTGAATTCCTTTTCATGATAATTATGGGCACATGCCGCCTCGCCTTGACGTTTGACAATACGGACTTAAGCGGGCTTCCACGGCCCTTCTTGAAACATCGTTTATCAGTCTCCTGAGAACAATAATCTCGCCATTGTCGAATTGCTCGGTCACGTCTCACATGACGATTCCGGATCGATCCAAGAGTTTTTGCCACGTGCTTATTACCAAAGAATAACTGAAATTGGGGGAAAAGCAGGCTTCGGGATAATAGGTAATACAGCGTCAAAGCTTGCTCCAAAGATTGCCCCGCGAAAGCCGTCTTCATGTGTTTGGTGGGGGGGAGGGGTGGTGGTGTTTGACTTACCCTTGGTTTCCTGGGGAAATGGAAAGCCGGTTAGTTGGTTGAGAAACAACTCCTGACGGATTAATGGATCCTAAAAGCATTCGCTGTTGAATGACTTTTCTGTATTGTTGTTTACAGTTCCATTATGCCCAGTTGCTGACAACGACCCACTAAATTTGATGCAGTTGCTGACAAACGGTACATAACATCATCCGTTGATCCTAACCCCACCAAGAGTGAAAGGATGTGGGCAACAACCTTCAGGATTCGGACAGTACTTGTTGACGAAGTAATCGTAATTTCACTTACAATGCAATTGTCAAAGAAAGCATAGACAGCAAGGGGTGATTTCCAAGCATTTGCATTTTGACGCTTTGGAGGAGTTGATATCATCTATCCATCACATGGCATTACCATATCTAGGAAATGGAGGATAGAAAGTCGAAACAAAACGCATGATGGCACAACAAAACGCCCAGTCCAAAGGCTTGGTGTAGGGCATCTGTCTCCTCAAAGGGAAGGTAGAACTGATAACTTTATAGGTTCCATAATCTCACTTTGAGTGAGGCGACTTCTGAACGCAACAATCTAAGATGGGTAACTGAAGTGGTGCAAAGGGAACCTTGCAAAGGCGTCCAAGTTCGAAGGACTCAGGAGTCCGAAAATCCTGGAAAAAATGAGGGTGCCAGTGAAGTCCAGAGGAATAAAATCGCCATGTGCAAAGGAGACGCAGCCAAGCTGAGTTTTATCAATGTGAGTGGAGCTCCTACGAAAGAAAGTAGAAGAGAAGCTAGGAAAACAACTACAAACAAACGGAGAGTGGAGAAGAAAAAAAGCCTGGAAGTGGAAAGGAAGGCGGGTTTCCTAGCATTGATAACAGGTTCTTCCTCGGCTGAGGGTTCCGGCTCTAGTTCTACGACGGAAACTCCTTTGCAAGATTTTTCTATATTTAGCCTTGCACACATCTCACGCTTTGCTGCTTCACGCTTAGATCCATTCATGATATATCCGTTTGAGCTCACACATCGAGAAAAGAGGCTTCTAGATCACAGTCTGTATCCACCCTCACCCCTGTGCTCTGATGCTAACTAGGAGTAAAGTCTTCTATGTCGAGTCTGAAGCTGTTAAGCCTTACAAAGAGGTTATATTTCCTCTTGGCTTGACAGACGTCGCAGCATTTCACCAGGTTCTCGCCAATATTGCAGTCCAACTTGAATTCCACAGGCTTCCAGGTCAAGAGACCGAGAAGGCTATCGACTATGAGAAATGTGAAGTTGAGACGAGGCACAATGCAGCGCTTCAGATTACCCGAAAGCGTCTGATGAACCCACAAGAGGCTATCAGTGACGGGACGATCGCCACCATCATTACTATGATCTGCTATTCTGTAAGCGACATAAGTCCGACGTGTATGCCATCTTAACTGTTGAATAGCACTTAACGAAAGACTTCACCGCATGGCACTCCCACATCAAGGGTCTAAGAGAGATTCTCAAGCTCCAAAATCAGCTGCGTAAGCCGGATGAGTCTACTACAGTCGAATTTGGGTTTCTAGGCCTAGATACACTTCTTCGCCGGTCACTCGCCTGGTATATACGATATTTCTTCTTATAGCCTTTATACATGCTAATATATATTAGGGTTGATGTTATTGGTAGTGGAACTCAAGATCTTAGACCATACTTTCCTTTCATCCCACGAGAAAATAAGACCGATCCTATCAAGAAGTCTCCAACGCAAACTAAAGCAATTTTGATCACCGACGAGCTCATTCGGGCATTTCCTTCAGGCAAAGAAATTTTCTGTATGTTCTTGGATGTGGCCATCCTTACTGGGGAGCTTAATGCCCAGCTGTCTACACGATCTAAAAAGGTATACGAGGACGGTGCTTGGGGCTGGGGCCATCTATACCCATTGATGCACAAACTCTACTCTTATCGTGAAGATCTCGATATTGATATTGTGGAATCAGTCTTGAAGGAGTGCTGTCGCTTAGCCCTCTGCATTTTCCTAACACACATCCGAGCTAAATTCGGGTCCTCACCATATGCCATTGAGGTTTATGTAGAGCAACTTTTGCCTCTGGTTCAGAATGTAGGTTTTATGACCGACTACGGCAAGGAACAAAGTAGTTTTAGGCTGTGGGTTCTGGTGATGGGGACGATGGAAAGCAGGGGTGAGATGAGAGCAGCTTTTGTTACGCTTTTGAAAAGGGAGTTGAGGGTCTTAGACATTGCAACTCACGTTGACCTCGAGGAGGCCCTGATGGACATTATGTGGATTGGAGAGATTGAGGGCGAGCGGTTCTGGAAGTTATACGGAGAAGTATGGATCGTCGAGGGAGCTCCTACATCTATTTCATCCCCCGAAGGAGCTTAAAGAAATACAGATATTCGGTCTCTGAAACCTTTGGAGAATTTCGAGGTGGACCCCTATGAAGCCGATAGATATGTCATTAGTCAATGGTTGATGTAAAACTACAAAAAGCCTCGGCATTATCACAAAACCTAGCAGGGTTGTGATGGGTTGCCTAGGCTGTAGCGGAATTTGATACCCTCCCTCGTCGCTATTACTGCCAGAAGCGATCTTGAGATCAACTGATAGTCACGCGGGATTGTTTATGATTTGGTTTCAGTATGGATGGAGGGGTGGCGTTCTCAGCCCGTCCACATCACTTCACACACCCCTTCGTCACAAAATCACCCTTCCAAAGAGGGACACAAGAAGCGAACGCCCAATCATGCGGAGCGCACAAGACATCCTTTAGGTCGGTCTTAAACAATATCCCATGCCGAACGAATTAACTACTAGAAAAAGCTGGGTTGTTAACCAAGAGAATGGATCTCCAATCAGCAGCCTTCTCAGGGCTGAAGACTTTATGTCATCGCTTGTCCAAGATAATGCACGCTTGGTATAACAGAATTATAGCCTTAAGTGCGAAATATTTGTGAGTATCGTTTATAAACATGCCTTTCGACCTTCTTTCGGCATTTTCAAAAATCACAGATCCAGTTTTTGCCCCTTCGGGCCATCGATTATGTGCAAGCTGTTTCCTGATTGTCTTTCAAATTCTCCATAATTCGTTTGAGGAAGATATAGTCGGAACTAGCGAAGCCATCAGGAACCGAAAACAATGCGGCCTGTGCCAAACCATTTATCGCATTCTACTAGACCGGGTTCAGGATCCGAAGTCACCTAATGTTAACATACAGAGCCAGCACGATAAGGTTCTCCAGTGGACAGGCTCGTCGCGCATTTGGCTTAATTGTGAGGCTCTGAACACCCCCCGTGTACATATTCAGCTCGAGCGAGACGGAGACAGAAATCTTGGGTTGAATGAGCTGATTTGGCTGGATGCAAACGATAAACAGCTCCTTCAGTATATCCACCCGCTTACTGCCGAACAACTTCGCCCTGTCAAGAAGAAAGAATCTATCCGAGCCTCTGGCGGTACCAGAGTCAATGTTAGGCAAATCAAATCGTGGATCCAGACCTGCAAGTCGACTCACGGGTCGGCTTGCAATAATAGGCAATTTGCAGGAATACGACATGGACAGGATATTGAGCTCTATTTTATCGATACTATTGATAATTGTCTCGTTGAAGGGACGTCCAGATCTGAGTACTTTGCACTTAGCTACGTCTGGGGCCAAGGTTCTATCACTAAACTTACGAGGGATTTACTACCCCAATTTATCAAGAAAGGTTCTTTGCAGAACCAGAGCGCAAAGCTGCCAACAGTGGTTCTCGATGCTATGGATCTAGTGAAGGCGCTGGGTTGCAGATACTTATGGGTAGATGCGCTATGCATTGTTCAAGATGACCCTGAACATAAAGCCCTTGTGATAGGCCTAATGGATATCATCTACAGCCACGCTTTTCTGACCGTGGTTGCGCTCTCGGGACAAGATAGTAACTACCCTCTTCACGGCGTTAGAGAGGCAACCAGAGCCCCGATCAAACATGTTGGCTGGGTGAACGGAAGGTACTTGGTCTCTACACCTCCGCAACTAAGTACAGCCATGAAGGGCAGAGTATACGAGAGCCGAGGGTGGACTTTCCAAGAACGCATGTTGTCGAAAAGATGCCTATACTTCTCCGATTACCAAGTGTACTTCCACTGCGTGCGGCAGTACTGGGAAGAGAGTGGCGCCAGTGAGCCCTTTGAGGACTACAAGTTCTCAGCCAACCGGGCGATGTTTTTAAACCCGCTAGCTAAGCTGAAGCGCTACGATATGCCTTCTGGCCATGCTCCATCACCGCATGCATTATATTATACTTACACCGACACCTTGAAAGAGTACAGTCGGCGATCCTTAACCTTTCCGTCAGATATTCTGGATGCATTTGCAGGCGTTGCCTCAGTTCTGGAGCAATTATCGGGAAATGGGGAGACAGGAAGTATGCACTTTGGACTTCTTTCCTCAATGATTGATCTGTGCCTCCTCTGGTACCCCATAACCGTCCCGACAAGGCGTCGCGTGGCAAATCAGTTACCTTCATGGTCCTGGGCAGGTTGGGAGGGACAAATCGAATTCATCAAAGTCCCATGGGGAGGACTCGCCAGCATGGCCCCGAACTCGTTGAGCCATGCACCAGTGAAATACTGGACCCAGCCTGATATTCCCGAGTACAATTTCCCTGATACGATGCGAACATGCTTAAAGTCCGAGATAATGGAATTCCACATATTCGATAACGATACTTTTCAGCCTATTTGGAGACAACCAACCACAATGATGCCTCCGAATACTTGGGAAGAGCTAAACAACTCCGGCAATCGATCTATAGACTTGGGTGTTGAACCATGGATAAAACAATCTGGCCTACCACTATTGCTCTTTCGAGCGCAATACGTGAGCATGCACCAATTCCAGATTGTTGTTCTCAAACGAAAACCAAAATTTATCCCTGATCACTGCACGGCACTGTTTTCAGCCGAGGGTGAGAAGATCGGCTGTCTCTACGGGTTTGAAGAATTCGAGGACATATGTCCGCGTGGCGACAACTGTGATAAATGCCATTACGTCGAGGTAGAGCGAAGAGACTACCCGCTTGCTGACCGTCTCGGCGCGGTGACGGAGAAATGGGACTTGTCAGGATACTACGGCGAAGGGGAGCATCTTAGCCCATTCCAGCATGTTTGCTTGAGCCAAGAGGACCATGGAGCTTGCGCGTTAATTCTTCTCTCGTCTAGACGAGGAAGTTCCATTCAGCTTGGATTTGGCGACAACTCTGTGCATGTCATGCTTATTCGCTGGGTGGGAAACTATGCAGAGCGTATCACCGTCGGTGAGGTTACACATGATGCGTGGAATAAGCTGAGCAAAGTGGAGAAAACCATTTATCTTGGATGAGACTTTGCCTCTTAAATTTTCAAATAGTTTGTAGAATAGAGCATTGTCAGATTCAAGCTACATTTGAGACGCGCGTTATCGGTAATCACAAACTTTTGGATGTTGAACCAACCGAATAACAAAGAAGTGAACATAATCCGCCCTAATTAAGTGACTTTATTGATTTAGTGACAAGTGACAAGAAACATCTCCGAAGATCCAGGCTTTTCAGGCATTTGTTTGCTTCTGAACTTGTAGATAACGACCAGGTCCGGCTGACACCTCAAAAAAACCAAGCCATTGCCCAATGAAAATATATGGCGCAAAATGTCAGACCGTTGTCCAGCAGCAGTACGCTCCATGCCAGGCATCGTCGATCACGAAGACCCAGGCTCCAACAATTCCTGCGTCAGCTCTTGGAAATCTTTTAATGAGAGATTTCTACCAGGCAGCGAAGTTTCCCATTCTGGATGCATGCAATATCAAACATCCCCAAGGCACCAACCAAGTGGATGGTGGCTGCGGGTTTAGCCTCGATTATTCGCTTCGGGGGGACTTGGCAAAGGAAGTAAGTTTTACACTACTGTAGTATTCATGGTATGTAGTAATATTCAGTTTCTTTGAAGAAGAGGTAAACGAGATCCAGAGAAAATCATAATTCGAACCGTAGGTTTGAAGAATGACATGGATGGAGATAACAGAAAGCGTTGGTCAGCAGATCGTTACCTTTTTCTATGAATAGAGGACCACGTAGATAGAACATGATTTTGTTCAACGCACCAAGATCGGAAACTGACGGCGAAATGGGCTCAATTAAGAGAAAGTTGGCGAGGCATATTTGTAGGTGTGCATGGGATGGTAATAGATATATGCATAGCCACTATGCGTTACCAAAGTTTGGGGTTGTTTTATCTAGCCGGCCGGTATGGCGGTGGTGCTTACATTCCCGATCGCAATCTACTTCCCCATATGACCTGAACTCTACCCGTTTACGGAGTTCAGTCTTGGGAGATGTTGAGTAGCGTGACACAAACACTGGAAGTCCGACGTCTTTAATCCCGGACTTTGGGTGCGGAGTGGATTCGGCTTACCTTGCATGTCTAAACGAGTATGGTGCGTATAACTTAACTTGAACTTAAACGTCCGGTTTAGATGTCTCATTCAGCGGATATATATCTAGCAAACTTCGAGGAGTTTCATTCTATATCCCAGACCCAATAGTACGATTCAAATAACTATTCTGTGAATTTCCTGATTGTTCAAACTCCAAAGGCTAGTCATAAAATACCATATTCTATGGAGGCAAGGGTCTGACAGGAGAGAGATACGGACGGTTATAATTAATTTTATTTGGATTGGATTGTTGAGTATATACAGTTATATTTTAACTGCAGGTCTGATTTCGTACGAAGTCGAACATTCTTAGGCCTATAGAGAGAGATAATGCACTCACTAGATCTGATCTGATTTGATTTGATATTGATTTCATGTGTATCGCGCAATGTCATGTGACAAACTGAGAGTAATGCCTTTGGCCAACCCAAGAATTATTAACAGTTCTCGTTTTGGTCGATGTTGTGTATTTAAGGCAAAACAAACTCCGTTTCCCTGTAAGGAATACAGAAGTGGTATCAAAGTTAAAGGAGAGTAAGAGATGAGTGTGTAATGGTGAATTCTTGTTGACTCTAGCTGCCTAGCTATGCAATCGCTCACCCGCCCTAGCCTCCTGTTGTTATGAACTAAACTATTTTGCCAGCCCTCCCTCCCCTTTCTCTTTTCCCCATAAATCAGCAAATCCAGCTCACCGCTTTCTATTTTTGCCGATGAATGGATTGTTTTTGGACATATGTTAAAAATAATATTCGGCAGAGCTTTGCAGCAGCTGCAGCCCACGCGTCAGGTGTGCTCCACTTCTGAAAAAGGAATTTGTATCCACCCTCGACATTCAACTTCTCGGGAACACCGACACGGTCAGCCGTGTGCATATATTGAGTCATCGTATAGTAGTTCGAGCTGTATTATTAGCAATCCAAAAAGCCTCGGTTTGTGGCTAGCTACGACGCCAACGAGAGGGAGGGAATACGCAAAATCAAGCAAACACGCAAATCACTGAGGGATGAATGTACTGTACTTGCGATCACGTCGGCGCCGTTCGACCTCGAATTGAGTTTCAAGTTGAAGAAAAATGTGTCATTATGTATCATAACAGTCTTGTAGTCATATGGTACACCTTGCACCGTCCCAATAAGTTTTCCCGGTCTTCCTATTCAGACATTCGTCTCCTGTAAGCCCTCAAAACGCCTTCTCAATATCAGGATATCAACCTTTATATCAATCTCTCAAGGGGGGGCTCCCTGCCACCGCCCAAAGTATTACCACCCCAGCAATCACCCCCTTGACAATTTGTTATGAAGTGAATACTACCATCCATCCTCCTGGGAGTGCCACCCGCTGCCTTGACCTGTATGTGGCGTACTGAACTGCTGGTAACTCGGTGTTTGTGGAACCCCATAGCCCCAAAAGCTTTCAACACCCTCACTTGCGCCACCAAAATCTCCCGGTAAATTGCTCAAGTCTGGACTCGAGTGCGCCGAGCTGCTGCTGCTATGAGGGCTGGTATAGTTTGTGCTGTATGAGCCTGCGGTCACCGCGTTGGGTATTGTAGCATAGGAGGTCGCGTAGTTGCTGGTATATGCTGCCGTGGACTTTTCGCTAGACGGCGGTGACAGAACGGGAGCGTTCGTGCCGGAAAATAAGAGGCGGCGATAGTAACATAGCTCCTCTTCCATACGGCTCATTTGCGAAGCTGCCAGACTGTTCTCGTGGCTTGCCGACTCCAGGAGGTGTTCTAACTCCTCGACCTTGGCCTCCAACTCTTTGGTATGCTTCTCTTTCCTTTGCCGAAATGCTCTTTGGGAGACCCGGTTTTGGTCGCGGCGTTTCTGTGACTTGTTTAGTAAGTTGGAATTGATTACACCGGGATTTCTGGGTGCTTACACTTAGTTTGTCCTCAGCAGGCAGCTTCGACCGTGATTTCTTCTTTGAATCTGAACTTGGGTGATCCCAGGACTCGTAGTCCCCATCAACCGTGCTACTGCGACTTGAATGTGAAGGCATTTTATTTTGTAAGAGATTAGTCTTGTGAGTGGTAGAGTAACTTTGAGTGTTAGATGTTTGGGAGGGAAAGAAATGGTGATTGCGAAGGCTTATAGATTATTCTATACCCGTGCCTGGGATTTGAATCACCGATCTTGTCCGAGTGGCCGAGAGGTATGCAACCAATTGATCGGTAGCTCTGCATAAAATGACGCTGCACAAGCATGCTCAAATGTAGGATTGAGGCTCCTGACCGCTTAAGCAACTGATCCATAACTACGCCATGTGACTCAAATGCTATTGTAGGTTCAAGGGCGTGTTTTTGCTAGGTTGTCTACTGCAGATGGCGTAAGATGGGGGGGTTGGACGAGACGAAGCTCCATCCCACGCAAATAGAGCTTGACCCATATGCTACCGTTTATAAAATGTGGAGATCACTTCCTATCAAAGCTGGGCGCGAAGTTTACTAGCCACTTTTTGAAGTTCAAATCCCGACTAGACTGAAAAGAAAGCTAGCAGAAAATTGAAGCTCTTCCCATGGAGATTTTCTGTCAACGCTCCCATCGTCAACATAGTTCAGAACTACAATATCTCTCCTCTGCGTGAACTTCCGTAGCACGAAATCCATTCATGACGTCCACCAGACATCCAAGCTAAGTGTCGTATCATTCATTTGAAGGCGTATGCCATGGCAATGTCGGGAAGATTCTCCTACTGTACGGTAGATAACACTACGTGCAGCCCTGTAAATGGAGGCCTCCGCACCGGAGAAGCGGCACACGCGGCTACGCAAAGCATCGCAGAGTACCTCTAAAGTACCCGGATTCCCGAGAGACGGGAAGGTCTCGTTGGTTCAATAGAACACCCATAAATGGATAGAACTCAACAGACGTCGACAAGCGGACTAGAGCGGACAATGCGGGGGACCTTTTCACTTTTAAGTTCCCAAAGGTACGCAACGCCGCCGGGTTTCTAGAAGGTCCCCGTGTATTCTTCTCCGTAAGAAAGTAGTTAATCGATCTCCGTATTCCCACTTTCCTGCTTCTCAGGGTCATGGCTTCCGGATATACCGCAAATCAAATATGCAGGGCTGATTATTAACACCCGTTGCCAAGGGTGCTGTGCGGTTGTATGGTATGGGGTTTGGGAGGATTTGCCTTTCTCCGCGATCGATGTTTCGGCGAACAATGCTTGGCCAAGTGATAAGATTCTTGGGTGGCCGGAGTTGAGAGTACAGTGTACAGTACAGTACCGATGCTATACGGAGTATCTCCGTACAGACGGCGGTAGTACACGAAGTGGTATGATTGTTAGTTGCATAGCTGCATAACTGCAGCCGTTGCAACCATGTAAGCTGCAGCATGTGCTTACCACCTCCAGCACTAGCGGTGAGCGACTTTAGCCTCTATTTGAGGCCATTCAGGTGCACTTTGGAGATCGTATGGCGTATGATGTGCCAGCCCTACAACGTTACTACCGCATGGAGTGGCTGCCCTCCCGTTCCAATGCTTCATATGCGTCGGAAATCTAACCAATCTTGGATTTGAAAACACGTGCACGATGCCAAGACATGCCCCCTTTTTTGGTCAAGCACTTCGCTCGCTTCACTTGCGAAGACAACTCAGTGCTCGACTGCTCAATTGTGCTATAAAGAAATATGTCTTCCTGTTTATCTCTTTACAATGATTTAGCGCCTCAAATGGCCTTCCTCTGTATTAGATAACTCTTTTTTTGAAAGAAAAACGATCTCTTATATTCGGAGACATACCATAAGTACTGGTAGACTTTACGAGGTTTATAAATCCTAAGGCTACAACAGCGCCTGGAAATTTCGTCTGACATGCCCTGGAACCAGTCAGATTTATCATGCTCATGGTTCGCTCCGTATTACAAGAAAGACTGAGCTCGTTCGCACATCTTCAACCAAATATTAGACATCCCTTTTTCACAAAACACAATGAACAACGACTAACCTCAGGAACGGTTCCTGCGTAAATTGACACCGACTGACTGGGACGATGCGGGGTTCCGCTTGACAAGCTTTTTGGCTGCGTTAGAGGCAGCTCGTGTGCTTTTCTCCACGTGGATTATGTCTTAACCATGTGCCACATAAATGGTCCGTTCACGCAGTTGCGCTCAATGCTGATGAAATCTAGCATCTGGTAACTGGAAGCAATCGTTACATAGATATACCCTTGAATGAGAGTGCAACATCTGTGCTTGCTAGTTTCCGTAGGCACAGGAAGTCGGAAAGCGTACTCTCCTTCGTCATATTCTGTAGGATGGGAGAATGGAGAGCTGTGGCAGGTGTAGACTTCTCTTTCTTCTATATCTCGTGACATAGTAATCAATGATAGATCCACATCCTCAGAAATCATGTTGTGCAGCGGAAGGTACTCCACAAAGCACAAGTACGACATCAAAGTTGTGTTGTATCCCGCAACACTCCACTAGCAACACCACACTAGATTACAAAAGACCACCAGAGTTGCACTGCTGTATGGAATAAAGCCACTGCCTTGGTTGTTAGGTAGAGCCCTTGTAAGACGCGTCAGCCAGTTTTACGTATTACCAACGCCCCGCTTCCGACTTTTTCTCTGAGCTTCAAAACAGAGACATTAGGAGACGCATTGAAAATAAAGTCAGTGATGTTTGATGCGATTCTGTAAGATTAGGTACACCCTTCATCATCCATCATTCGATGTTCATCATTTTACTCTCTTTATTAAGAATGCTTGGTACCAGAGGCGTCTGCATTATGTTGGCAGGTAAGAATCCGGAGACTGCCAAGATGACAAATGGGAGAGTAAGCCGAAAATGCACTTCCATTCTCTCCAAAACCAGGTCTTATACTGTGATATTTCATTTTTAATCTTAACCCCAACAAGAGATGCTGCTAGGCTATGTTTAAAGAGATTACCTGGCCGAATTTACGGTCCTTGGACGTTCTTCTTCCAGCCGCCAGTATCCGGTACAGAAACCTCCAGCCCGGTTGTTTAGCAAAGTCTGGTTATTTTATGTTGTTAGAAAAAATACCGCAAATGATATATACCACTCTGGTTACTCTAGTTTCTCAATTCCTTTATAGCTGGTGGCTCCCCAAGAACACTCCGAAGGTCTAGGCTCTCCAAAGGTGTCACGAGAAACACTGGAGTACATAAAGAACATGGGTCAATCATGATTCTAAAAAGAAAAAGCCAGGACCTATAGATTGTAGTTCGTCTGGATTTCATGGGTTGCAAGGCTGAGACTACATAGCAATAACATTTCTTACAACTCTGAGTTTTGTTACTTTCCAGCTGTTTATTTATACTCCACCGTCAATTCTTAATCAATATTCTCAATCACCAGCATTCAAACCACTAGTCTACACCACCTGCTTAAGACTAATGATAGGAAATAGGTGTAAGTCCAGCCACGATAATTTAGGGCCGAAGGAAGAGGTTGGTGCCTATGATCTTCACCTTGCCGGATTGCTAAGTTTTACAGTAGTGAATTTTCGATAGCCATACAGGAAGATATTATCTCATGGGAGGGAAGCAAAACACTAGACATCATACTCTAGATTTGTAAAATATGGACATAAAAGGCTTTCAATTAATTACACGAAAGGCACAACCTTGAAGCATCCTCCTCAATATCCCTGACAACAATGCATACAACATGAAACGGTGTCCACATATTAAACAACTCACTCCGTTTGAACTCTCTAAAAATCAGTGCTCTTCCAGATCGTTTCATAATAATCTGCAGTCTCAGCATATACTTTAGAAACATCTCGCATCATGGTTCCCGAGTCGGTACCAAGGGGAAGTCTAAGGAGCATCTTCTTATCCTTAGCCAAGCCCTCACTCCTCACAACTTCCCAGATCCTAGCTGCACCTTCCACAGGATTTCCGGGCTGGTTTTGGTTGTACTTCTCGAAGTTACTCGCGGCCTGATGCGCAACGGTACCATCGTACGCGGGGATAGGGGTGGCGAGATTCAACCCTGCGGTGACTGCTGATAGGAAATTTGTGCGGAAATAGCCTGGTTCGACAACTGGTTGGTTATAGGTCAGTTGTTTGGTTGATAGAAAGGGTGATCAGACTTTACTTACGGAGAGCACGCAAGCCGAAAGGTGCTATTTCGATGGCTAGTGCTTCAGTGATGCCTTCGAGTGCAAACTTGGTAGAGCAATACATTCCGTTAGATGGATAGGAACGGAAACCACCAACAGATGACATGTTGACGATGGTGCCATATCCTTGCGCTCGAAGCTGAGGGAGGACGGCACGGATTACACGGATTGGCCCGAAGACATTGATATCATATTGAACTGCATAAAAAGAATTCAAGTCAGCAATTTTGTCCATAAATTCATAGGGAGACCATCGTTAGGTATCATTCATAAACAAGGGTCATAAGCTAGGATATTTGGTAGTTGGGATAGACATACTTTTGAGTTGCTCGTCATCTGACTCCTCAATAGCCCCCATGTAAGCGTAAGCAGCGTTATTGACTACTACATCAAGAGTGCCAAAGGCTGCAAACGCGTCCTTAGCAAAGTTGTTGATCTTCTCTTGAGACCAGGCAAGGTCAAATGCAAGGGTTGCGACATCATCTCGCTTCAGTGCGTCGGGAATCTTGGATGGATTTCGAACTGCAGCGACGACTTTATCTCCTTCCTTGAGAGCTCTACAAAAGTCAGTACTATTGGTTACATTTTGGAACTATAGGGAAATAGCAGACACATACTTGAGACTTAATTCAAGTCCGAAACCAGTGTTGGCACCAGAAATAAGCCAGACTTTGGAAGGTGACATAGTTGGAAAGGTGGTTTTGAGTACTTTGAAAGTATGGTGTTAGATAATTGTGTGAAAAGGCTCACTATATCGAATAGTTTGTGATGGTTGTAGAATGAAGGAGCGAATTTGGTTGTTGGGCTGGACTTTTTGACGAAGAAAACCATGAACTTATACCTTTCCATTTGACACTGCCACGGCGGCCATAAGAAATTATCGGCCGTACATCAGCGAGTTTATGCCCAGCAGTTCAATTGAGTGTTAACGCCAGCCGATGGTGTACTCATGTTCGGAAATCGGTGATTATCGTAAAGAAGAGCGTTGAGGCTTAGAGCCGAGATGATTTCGGTGTTTAGGACTAGAAGTCGGCTTGGTAGGTTATTATTGGCTGCCACCAATGCAAAATGCGCTTACTAAGTCTCGGCGATACTTGGCCTGTAGGTATCACTAGAACTAATAATAATCATGTCTTTCAAGGCATCGCCGATGAATTATGCAACCTATTTCCCCCTCCATTTCACTATCTCCTCTCTTACCTTGGGAGATTCGCGAAGGCTCCGGTGGGGTGTAAATGTTGTCAGTAGCCTATGATGTAAGGTCGATCCAACCTAAATTGAAACGGTGGGATATATGCAGAATCTCAGGTAGTCTTATAGTACCAAATTCATAGAAGGGAGCTACATTGAATGACTTGGGTATTGACCGATTTTCCTGTGCTCTCTTTCTCAAGCTTGATTTCTTCGTTCTTCATTCTTGGATGTATACTGATACAAAACCCGCGGGTACCCACGATGGATTGGACCCGACTCGACCATGGACCCGCTAAGATTTTATTAAGGAATTTAAAATTTCAATAAAAAATAAATTTAATTATAAAAAGCAATCGGAATTTGGCTTTTGATTCGGACCTTAAAATTAATATAGGGTCTTAGCAATATTTGGGTCGCCACCAAGGGGCTCATTAAGGACCCAAAACCCGACCCGCGGGTACCCATTTACCAGTATACTTAGATGCCATCAAAGAATATCCCCAGTATTTTTGTTCTCCAAGTCTACAATTGTCAAGAACAATAGTCGATTCGGCGTCTTGACTTACCCAATAAATTTGTTTAAATTCAGCAGAACTAGTATTATTTATGGATATTTATGGCTGGTCATGGCGAATGGCAATAAGCCATGGCATGACTTGAGAACAGCTTCTGCGAAAAAGAACAGCAGGATTGGAAACCATCTAACATTTAATGCCATTCATGATGTATCTTCATCTCCATTTCCTAATGTGCAATTTCAGTGAAATTTCAACATGGACCCGCACACTGCACCGAAGAGACTTTGTCTCCCGGTAGAATTACGACTAGCAATATGGAATCTCGCTTTCATACCAGAAACAATCAAAGTAGATCTGAGAGTCGATGTTTCCGATCCAGATAGCGTCGGCATCTTTTATGAATCAGCACGTCGGCTGCCCCTGACACTTTCTATCAATAGAGAGAGTCGACACGAAACTCTTAAGGTTTACCGTCCTCTTTTTGAGAACTCTCTGTACGTATGGCGTACAACACTGCCAATGCTACACACCACAAAGGACCGACATCCTTTATTTAATCCTGAAATTGACGCTGTTGAATTTACACTTCCTTTCAAATACGCTTTCCCTTTTGCTGGTCCCATTGGCCCTCTCGAGGTACTGCGTAAAATAGTCGGCTCCAGCATGGATTCTATCCAGAATTTGGTCATAGGTCCTTGGCTCTCAGACTGGGTGAATATTCCAGGTACGCCAACATGTTTAGTCCCTGGTAATGACGCCCTTTTTGCGTACTTTAGAGGGTTGAAAAAACTTCAAATAATGCGAAGAGGCACCACCATGGGTCAACTACCTGGGATCACTAGCCCAGAATATCGCGAGAGTCTCCAACATTGTCTTAACCGCATCTCACAGTCGGTACCGGATTGGGAAATGCCTGAGCTAGAGATTATCACAGCCCCTTCAGCTGCCATGATGGGCCCAAGGCCTTAGGGATTTAGCGGAGTCCAAGTGCACATAATGGTAAATTATTCTCACCACCCATTGGTCAGTATCAGCGACCTTCTTGGTAGATAAGTACTCCTAAAATAGTCAACTTATTCGGCTATTCAATATTCACTCTCTCTGTTACTATGTTTTGAATTTCTTTTCCGTGTGATTTGTGACTATTGCTACGCATGTCTGTTTCTTGTTTCTTTATTTAAAGTTAGGAGTTCTGTTTGATTAGGGTCAAAATCGCAACCTTAGAGTTCTTTAAAGAGGTTTTCAAAATCTCTTTTTATATGTAAAAGTGAAAAGCTGAGAACGAAATCTTCAAATGTCCTTCTCGAAGTTTGAAGGCACTTGAAAGTTTAAGTCCTTGGGTTCTATCAGTGACGGGTTTTAAGAGCATGCAGGAAAACTGCCATCGGAAGAAAGTTGCTGTACGAACCTGATAGCGGTGGCTAGGGTGTGATTTCTACGATTCTCTTTATTGCGCTTCTCTATTCTATCCCAGGAAGCTCCTGCTGATGTAATGGTCAGCGAGTCGGGTTATCAATCAATGCAAAAGAAAACTATACTAGAAGTAGCCGTGGAGTTATTTTTCTAAGGAGTATACGGCTATGGAAATGAACGAACCGGTGGATCGTGTTGATCGATCACTATATTGCAGAATTATTTTCTACCTATCTATAATGGCTGTGTGGATTCGTAGCAGGAAATAGTAAGGATGAGACCTTTGATATAGAATCCTCCCCCCCTCTCCCTTTTCTTTTCCTTCTTGTCTTTATCTCTGGATTTGATGCCATCAGCGCATTATACTTACCTGCTTGTGTACTAAAATTTAGCAGGCCAGAATTTCCGGTTCTACCAGACCTTCAGTTGGAGCTGAAAACTAGGAGTTCATGGAAACAATCCAGACATAAGAATTTTTAATATCGCGATCCGTCAACATAAATATTGTTGATTTCACTTTGCCAACACGGGATCACCAGTAGATCTGGCTGATTACTATTTGGAGAAACTGTATTTTGACCTCATCTTCGAGAGGTGGTTCTGCTGCTAATTTACATAGCTTTTGCTTCGTATGCAGAAAAGACCTTGCAAGCTTGGACACAGTCCCCATGTTTGGGTGTATTTCCAGCTCTAAGTTCTGAAATGTCATGCTAGGCCAAGGTAGGATTATCGGATGCCATGGAATAATTGGTTAATCGGATGAATTTAGCCACGGATCATCAAGAAGCTGTTTTGCGGTCTGTTTCATCTGTTCAGTGTCTGGCAGCAGTACAAGCTGAGTGAGATCTTGAATTTGATCGAGGCATTCAACATCAAATTTTGCAGCTGGTTGATGTAGCAAAGCAACAACAAGGTCCTTTTTCACCTTCACATCTTCCAGCTGTACTTTCCTCAGTAACAAACCATCCCATTTATCCCATATGACCCATTTACTAACATAACCCCAGTACCCCATGAATAAATGTACTAAAGGAATATCATGGTCTCTTTCCCTCAGCTTCACCTTCAAATAATATCCGCGAACACAATTTCTGGCATAACATTTTCAAGATTATGAGTGTGCCAGTATAATTGAATTGCCTCATTCAAATTCCAGGAGAAAGACTTCTGCACGATGTGACCAATAACCAGAAGGGACTCTGTACTGCTGAAATATCGGGTCAGAATTTCGGCGAAAAACTCCCAGAGACCATTGGCTAAGGCATTCGATCCGATGACGAGATGCTTTATGTTCTTTGTCCAGACAGGTAGAGCCGTGCTTGTATCATCAGAACGAAGGGCGTGAGCCATGCTGTTGTTATAATACACTTGTTGAAGTTGTTCAATGCGGATGTGGGCAGTGTCTTTGAAACGAATGAAAGCAATGCGTCGGTTTCCCTTCCCCCGAAGGCGAATTGGTAGAGTGTGAGGAAATGCTTTGAGATATACATCGCGTGATTGACGGCAAGTCATGGTCATTGCAAGTTCAAAGACCTCTGGAGAAGTATCGTAGCTTGACTTTCCTACAATTGCTTGTTAGCAAAAACGGCCGAATATGTTACAAGTTGTGTTAACGTGAGCACTCGTGCTAGTTGAGACATACGTGCAAGACATTTCCTAAGACGCAGCTTTTCGGAGACTGCCTCGGCACTCCAATAAGCCTCAACTCGGATGATCTGAGGAGATTCACTGTCATGGCTTGGTAGGGCTTTCGTCCAAATCATCTCTTTCAGCTCAAGAGGAAGTCTTGGATACGGGTGAAAGGTGTTGAACTCGGTCTCCATCTTGATAAGTAGAACTTGGATGCCGCTTGAGGTAGAAAGAGCTGGTAAAATGCACTTATTGTTTGCTTGCGTGTGCGTATTCGGTGTTTGGTATGTGTTTAATGTTATTGTAGGCAGATTTCGGGCTGCTGTTTATACTGCGAAGATTTGAGGCTAGTACTAATAGGGAATCGGATCAAGTGATTGAAGTGAATTGCAAGGTTTCAATTTAAGCTAGCTGCAGGAAGGATTTCGCAGCCTGGTGAATTAAGGTTAATTTCCAGTGGTTAGAAACTAAACAAAGACGTATTAGTCTTCAACA